>Ga0255052_10000069_pt1 | contig 69532 bp, 57 predicted proteins | sample JV7_2_21_MG_FD_188632 | JGI IMG/M metagenome (GOLD analysis project Ga0255052, IMG submission 188632) | Seawater microbial communities from Jervis Inlet, British Columbia, Canada - JV7_2_21 | ecosystem: Environmental > Aquatic > Marine > Inlet | place: Canada: British Columbia | collected...
AGACCGCAGCCACGTTCCCGCGGCAACATCCCGCCGCCTGGCGTGTGATTGTTCCATCGTCCACTGGCATGAGAACAAGCAGGGTGAACCGCTCAATATCGGCCGCAAGACCCGTTCCATACCGCCGGCCATCCGGCGCGCCCTGAAACGCAGGGACCAGGGTTGCCGTTTTCCCGGTTGTACCTGCAGCCGCTTCGTTGACGCCCACCATATCAAGCACTGGGCCGACGGCGGTGAGACCTCCATGGATAACCTCGTATTGTTGTGCCGCACGCACCACCGGCTGGTGCACGAAGCCGGGTACGGTGTTCAACTCACGGCGGGCCGAAGTGCTGTCTTTAGCCTGCCGGATGGAAAGATCATTCTGCCGGGCCCGGATACACGTTCCCGCGGGAACGTTCTTGCCATCCAGTCAGGAAACCACGAAAACGGCCTGAAAATCACGTCTGAAACGGCCATTCCCCGGTGGTACGGCGATTTGATGGACCACGGGATGGCGGTTGACATGTTATTGCAGTGTGAATGATACCCATCATTACTGAGCAATCCCCGGTGAGGTTTTGCGGTCGTTCAGGGTGGGTGTGTTGTCACTAGATTAAAGGGGATGGATACGTTACTGTCCGGAAAAGCGAGAACATGTGTCCGGCCCCGATTTCGCATAGAAATACCGAAAAGGAGTAGATCAATGGGTAGTAGCTCTATGCTGGAAGAGCGCAAGTCTCGCATATTCAAAGCAGTCTCTCTCCAACGCCCTGACAGGGTTCCGGTGGTACTTGAGTACGCCGGTTTTGCCGCTTTCGCTACCGATACTTCCATGGCCGAGTTCGTTAGTACGCCTGCCATGGCCACGCGAACAATGATCGAGGCCTACAGACGTATCGGAGGTGGGGATGCTGTCAACTACGGTTCATTCTCGCCCTATGGCCTGAGCTATCTATACAGCGCCAAGGTCCGCGTGCCGGGGGTAGACCTGGCGCCGGACGTGATGTGGCAGGTGTATGAAAGCGAACTTATGACGCGAAAAGATTATGACCGCATATTGGATGGTGGCTGGAAAACTTTTTTCCGGGAATATCTTGACCAGCGCGTGTTTGACGACGCCGAACCTGCCCTCCTGCCCAAAAACCAGCAAAAGGTTGACAGTCTCTCCCTGTGGGCTGAGCAGGGCGTTCCGGTCCTCTCCGGCGGGGATGTGACCACGCCTTTCGAACGTCTGTGTGGTGGCCGATCGCTTGAAAATTTTTTCATGGATCTTGTCGAGATTCCCGACAAGGTCCAGGCTGTCATGGACGAAATCGCCCCCCATCACGTAAAAAAGACCGTACAGAAGGCTTTAAATCGTGGATATCCTGTTGTCTGGGTTGGGGGATGGCGGACGGCCCCCGCTTTGATTTCACCCGCCATGTGGGAGCGCTTTGTGTGGCCGTATTTCAGAAGCCTGGTAAACGAAGTGCTCGACGCCGGGCTTATTCCCCTGCTTCACCTTGACTCAAATTGGGAACGTGAATTGGGCAGGTTTCTGGAATTCCCGCAAGGGCGGGTGATCTTGGCTCTTGACGGGGAAACGGATATCTTCAAAGCCAAGGAAATCCTGGGGGATCACATGTGCTTGATGGGAGATGTACCAGCTACGTTGCTTGCCTTCGGGAGTTCCAGGGAGGTGTATGACTATAGCCACAAACTAATAAGCAAAATCGGACCGGTTGGGTTCATACTTCAGTCGGGATGCGATATTCCGGCCAATGCCAGGCTCGAAAACGTCCAGGCCATGGTTAACGCGGCCATGGATTCACACTAGCAAGGTTTCACCGGCCACGTGAGATACGCAATGCCTTCAGCCGGATGCGGCTCATCAACCTCGCGACCCGGGTCAGGCCATACTAACTGTGCCGTATTGCAGACATGGGTGATGTGAGGTTCAGCCACCCATTCGAACCGGGACAACAGGTGCGTGATGTTAAGGCTTTTTACCGCAAAGCGCATAAAGCTGGTGTCATACCACTCAGCGCAGGTAGTCGGCAATCAGGCTCAGCATTTCGAACATGAGCACCGACCCGGTCAGGGCTGTTATCTGGTTCGGGTTGTCCACGGTCGGCATCGGACAGACGATGTCCGCACCCACGATATTGCGACCCCGCAAGCCGTGCAGGATGCGTATCGCCTCATAGGTGCGCAGGCCGCGGTAGCCGGCCTCGAGGTTCGCCACACCCGGGGCGTCCACCGGATCCAGCACGTCCAGGTCGAACGTAATATAGACCGGGTTGTCGCCGATGCGCTCCTGCATGACGGCGATGCTGCGGTCAATTCCGATCCCGAACAACTCCTCCGCCGTCAACACACGATAACCGGTGTCACTCTCAGCAGGGTCTGCCTTCAGCACATTTGGGTTGCCGCGAATACCGATTTGAATACTATGTTCGACATCCACGTGCCCTTCCCGCACCGTGTACGCCGCCCAATGAGCCGCCGACCGCTTTGCCCCCAACCAGTGCGTCCTGTGCTCGTAATCATCCCGATGGGCGTCAAAATGAACCAATGACAGCTGCCGGCCTGCGGCGATGTTTGTCCCCGCGCCACCGAGCGCTTTCAGAATCGGGCCGGTGATCGCATGGTCGCCGCCATAGGAAACCGGCCGGGTACCGGCCTGGTCCAGGATTTCGTAGTAATCCTGGATATGTGCAACGGATATTTCGTTGTTATTGGCCTCGGGCAACGGTACATCTCCAAGGTCGTTGATGACGACCGCCTCCCACGGTGTCAGCCTGAACGCCTGGTGCGCACGCCGCAGACGGGCGGACACATGGCGGATAGAACGCGGACCCAGATGCTGGTCCCGTTCGGTGGAACCGTTGCCGGTACTGTGCGGCACCCCGACCAGGCCGATATCACATTCCTCCGGCGTCTCGTTCCAGGGACACCTGAAAAACGTCGGCACACCCCACCAGTACCAGGGGTGCATCTGCTGCTTGCGGGCTTCAATTTCTTCACGTGACATGGGTACGCTCCATCAATTCAATCCTGTTCTTGCGCTCTGCACTAGGTATAACGCTGGTATCCCAGGCGTTCCATCTGCGACTCAAGGGTGGCTTCAATATATTCTGCTTCTTCTAGTTTAATATATGCCCGCCAGTCCTTTGTTTTCGTGTGGATTCCATTAAATAGGTAGGGGTCTATTTCCCAATAGAATCGGTCGGTTTCATCCTCAACAACACATTTCTCCTCGTACCTCTCTCCCAGAAAAGACAGAACACGTTGCACTGTTTTCTGCGGGCGTTCGGTGAGATCCTCATAGCGAACATGTATGAAATAACCATCGTTGCTGTTATTTTCACGCCGGATAATGTCCTCATCCATCATGAATCCTGCACAGAACTGTTCTGCAGTAACATTCAGCCACGCCAACTGGTCGTCGCTGGCGCCTGCCTGGCGTTCCGCCTGGTATCTGCGTTTATGGGAAGTAAAGATATCAATTGGATGGCGAATAATGCCAATTATCCTGGACTCCGGGTAGGTATGCATTATTTCGGGGATTCGTTGTAGATGCTGGGGCGTTTTCTCCAGTATCCGCTTCACTCCTCGCGCTTTTATTGCGGTCTCAAAAAAGTGACGGGCCATGATCGGCCCCTGATACAGGCTCCATAAGAATAACCGTAGACCCCGGTTGTGCAGGAGGCGTCTGGTGAAAAAGTTATAGTCCCCCGGCAATACGCTGGTTCCCAGCATTTTTTGCCAGGCTACCGACCAGCGTAACTTGCTCTTGAACTCGCTGAACAGGGTGTCATTAAACAACATATAGGAATAGGCGCCCACTCCCGGTGTTTTGTTATTGTCATATATGGCTTCCGGGGTACTGAATACCCCTGATTCCGTGAGATCAACACCGACCGGGCAATTCTGTGGCTTAAATATTGGGTGCTTTTGCAATACCCGGTAAAGCAGGCTGGTGCCGCTTCTGCCGGGGCCTACGATGAATACCGGGTTATTTTCCCTCATCGGGTAAAACCAGTACTTTTCGTCATCAGTGGTACTGACAAATCAAGAGTCGGCGGGAAGTGATGTGCTGGACTCTCTCTGCAGCGCTAGCAGCCTGTCGGACTTGACCGATCGTAGCGAGGAAAAGCCCGATTTGAGTCAGATTTTTCGGTCTTTCAAGGCGAATAGCACCGCTATTTAACGAAAAAGAGCGGGAAATTTGGCCAAATTCGGCTTTTCCGCAGTAGATCATGTTAAGTCCGACAGGCTGCTAGCCTGTATCCTCGTCACTGATTTCAGTCTCCGATTCATTTTCCACCGTTTTCTTACTCCAACTTATTATTCTTTTTAGTGGATACCACAATAATCCAATAATCAACAGCAATATGACAACAACGAAGCTCAGTACCGAACCAATAGCAGACAAACCGGCACCCGGACCAACATAGGCATGGGAAAAGCCTGCATAGGTAATAAGCACAAAAGTAATAATTAAATCAGATAGTTTATTCATTGCATTAATCTGGTTTTAGCGGGGCTGTACACCCAGGTGTTCAAGGGCAGTTCCAGTCATCGACCGTGAAATAATCCAACGCAAATCGCCGGGCAATGGCGATCAGCGAGGCATGTGATTCATCGTAGGGCAGCACAAAATTCCATACCATTGTTCCATCGGAAGACACCTCAAATACCCGTCCCCTGCGACTTTCTGTAATCAGGTAGTTTCCATTGGGTAATCTTTGTTGTTCCCCCAGAATATCCGCAAAAAACATTGGCTGACCCTTTTTGGGATAGATAATTGTTGATGTGTTGTCCAGAGGATCCAGCATCATCAAGTTACTTCCCTTGGGGCGGTTGAAGTGAAATTCTTCAGAACCATTGTTAAATACGACAATATTTCCATCGGGGGTGATGTCAGGATCATGTTGGCGGATCCAGTGACCGCGATAACTCCATTTGATAACACCCGTGTACTGATCCAGTATCACCAGCAAATGCGCCTGTCTGATCGAAACGAGAATATCGCCCACATCAACACCGGGTAACTTGTCGGCTAATGGTCCGGTCACCACGTCGATATCATTGACATGCGTAGGATCGGTCTTTTTCAGGTGTGTCACATCGTACAAGACAGATTCAAACCCCGCGTCGATCAGGCTCTTTAGTATTGAAAATTCACGGACGACCGCACCCGTCTCATCAATTTTCAATACAAGGTTTTCATAGTCATGAAATTTTAAACCCGAACCTTTAATCAACTCACTCTTGGTGACGCCTTGAAACAGGTATTTTCTTGGTATTTCTGCTATCTCGCGATGAGCCGGAATCCAGAAACCATTATCACTGGTCCGTGTAACAGAATGGTGCGTCATCCTGTCGACCGTCCATTGGACGTTGCCACATTTATCGAGCTTCGCCGTCCCTTTTCCGCCGATATTGAAAATCACAGAACCATCACTGAGCAATTCCACGCCCTGGGTATGGTAATTGAATTGCGTCCAGGGAATTTTTTGCTTGATGAGATGTGTTGGTTCCGGCCACAAGGCAAAGAAATCAACGGGCCATCGGTGAATTTCTTCGCCGTTCATATCAATCAATCTTAGTTGCGTTCCTCCGGGCAAAGTACCCTGAAGCAAGGTTAAACCCTCAAACACCCTGGCGGGATTGTGCTTTGTAACCCCTTCACCTTCATAGTAGCTTTCACCAAGTAAAGCAGGCCGGGGCTGTTTGATTTCTTCCACCAGCGATTTGGTGTCAGATAATCCTTTTTTGAAAAATGAAAAAGGTATCCAGTTCTTTGTAGCCAAATAACCTCCAGCGATAAAAACCAACGCGAATGCGGCTAATACGAAAGCGATTAATGCGGGGTCAAACTTACGCTTGTTGCTGTTATTGTTCGTCATTTTCAAGGTGTCAACTTACTGGGTCTGAGAATATGATTGTGGGCAGTGCATGAAAAGAACAAAAGTCCTTTTCCACGAAACCAGCGTGTATAAAACAGAGTGTAGGTGAAACAAAAGCCATATTGCCAGAAATACTGAACCACGCATTGACCAAGCCACTACGTACCAGTCGCACCAACTCTCTTTGTGCTGCACCAGAACCGCTACCAGATTTATTGATTATCTCGTTGGTGTTGATTTGCATTAAATGTTGCCCCACTTTTGCACCAAAAATTGCCCCGTTAATTGAATTCTAATAATTTGATTATATGAAGCAATTCTTAACTTGGAGTGGGTGAATTAAATATGCAAAAGTGGTTCAAACAAGCACGCAAATCAACAACTTGTGCACATCGACCGTCTGCATACCGTTGCCGAAGAAGCGGGTTGTACCCTCAGCCAGTTGTCCCTGGCCTGGATTTTGCGCAAACAGGAAATAACCTCCTGTATCATTGGTGCCACCAAACCTTCCCAGGTCGAAGAAAACTGCAAGGCAAGCGGGATCGAACTCAGTGATGAACAACTGGCCCGTATCGAAGAAATTATCGCACCGGTCACTTATTCGTACGATTACTAATTCAGGTCAGTTAGTGATCAGGGCCTGGTTGAACCCTCCTGACTTTACCAAGCATGTGTGACCTGTTTGACGTTGCCTTGGTACCATTAGATGCATATCATCCGGTAGCCCTCTTCCCGTCATACCGGACTTGATCCGGTATCCACATTCCGTATTCAAAATATTTTGATAATAGAGACGGTATCCATACCCACAGCGTATTAATTGCAGATCAGACTGTTGATTTCAGTGTGAATATTGCAATCTACTGATTTTGTTCTATTCTTTAGATAGGTTGTCATAAGCAACCAGCAAAGCGCCAAAAACAATTCTGACGGAGAGCAAACGATGCGTTTCACATCACTGAGTTCGGTAAAGAAGAAATACTGGCATTTCTGCATTGGCCTGATCACGGCCGTGGTATCTGCAGTCCCGGCAAATACGCTCGCAGACGAAACCTGCATGTCACCCTACATGGCAAAAATTGTCGGGCAGGAGGACTTTGTCTATGTCTGGACTCTGGGCGCCGAGGGCGTCGGAGACCAACAGGACAAACTGGTGACTGTTGATGTCAACCCGGGTTCGGCTAATTATGGCAAAGTAGTCAACAGCTTGTCCGTAGGCGGACGAAATGAGGCCCACCATTCGGGATTTAGTGATGACCGGCACTATCTCTGGGCCGGCGGACTTGACACCAGCAAGATCTTTATCTTTGATGTGCACAGCGATCCCGCCAAGCCCACGCTGCACAAGACGATCGATAATTTCGTAGCCAACAGTGGCGGTGTAGTCGGTCCGCACACCACCTACGCGTTGCCAGGGCGAATGATGATGACCGGGCTTTCGAATGACAAAGACCATGGAGGGCGCACCGCACTGGTCGAATATACCAACGCAGGTGAATACGTGGCCACGCACTGGATGCCGACCGATGAAGACCTGGGAGGTGCCGTGAAGTCCGGCAACTTTGCTGATGGTTATGGCTACGATGTCCGTGCCCTGCCTCGACGTAATGTCATGATTACTTCATCGTTTACGGGCTGGAACAATTACATGATGAACCTGGGCAAGCTCATGGGTGACGCAGAGGCCATGAAACGGTTCGGAAACACCGTGGTGATCTGGGATTTGCACACTCGCCAGCCAAAGAAAGTTCTTGATGTGCCCGGAGCGCCGCTGGAAATCCGATGCGCTTGGGGGCCACACCACGATTACTGTTTCACCACCACTGCCCTGACATCAAAAATCTGGTTGATTCACGAGGACGATGCGGGTGAGTGGCAGGCGCAAGCCGTGGCGGATATCGGTGATGCGAACAAGCTCCCGCTACCCGTCGATATCTCCATATCAGCCGATGATTCCCTGCTTTGGGTAGACACCTGGAACGACGGCAAAACCCGCCTGTTTGATATTTCCGATCCATTCAAGCCGGTACAGATCCAGGAGGAAAAAATCGGCGCGCAGGTCAATATGACGTCGCAAAGCTGGGATGGAAAGAGGCTTTATTTTACTTCGTCTTTACTGGCCAATTGGGACAAGGTTGAAGCGGCAGATGGTGATGACCTGCAGTACTTCAAGGCTTACAGCTGGGATGGACAACGCCTGGCAGTACAGTTCAGCATCGACTTTGTAGCTGAAAACCTGGGTTCGCCTCACCAGATGCGATTTGGCGCTTACTCGCTTTATGGAAAATCCAACCCGGAGCTGCAATCGACAGAACTGGCACAACAGTAGTCCAACTGTTGGATTAAGATGCAGATCAGGGTGCGTGAAGCAGAAGCCTACACTCACAGGCTGGTGGTTTTCTTAATCAGTTGCCTGTTTCTACTGATCGCAGGCTTAATAACCCTGCCTGTCATAGCGCAGGAAAAAACCGCAAGCGCCAAAGTACTGGCGCCCGGCTGGTCCGAACTGGAGTTCGACCCTCCGTTACCCGGTGAATATCAGTTGCCACCGATGGGAACGGCCGGTGACGGTGAACTGCTCGACAGCAGCGGTCAAGCCATCACACTGCACGGATTGATGGGCGAAAAGCTTGTCGTCCTGAGCTTCATCTACAGCAGTTGCTCGGACGTCAATGGCTGCCCCCTGGCCACCCATGTACTGGAACGCTTGCAAAACCGCTTGTTGCAAGGCCCCGGTAAAGGTGAGGGGATCCGTTTCATAAGCCTCAGTTTTGATCCTGGTCAGGATACACCCGAGGTCATGCGACAATATGGCAGCCGTTATGTCAGTGGGGTCTTTGACTGGCGATTCCTTACTACCCGTGGTGAACAGGATCTCGAGCCTATTCTTCAATCCTATGGCCAGGCGATCATTCGTGATCCGGACTCGCAGGAAGGGAAACCTGGCAATATTTCACACATGCTCCGGGTTTTTCTTGTCGACCTTAACAAGCTGATCCGCAACGTCTACAGCGCATCCTATCTGCATGCCGATTCAATGTTTAACGACATCCGCACCCTGCAGTTGGAAGTCATGGCTGGGAAGTTCAATGATAAGCGGGCAATGCAGGGCCCTGGAGATTACAAAGGAGGTTATGACGCCGCCGACTACAAAACCGATGCGCTCAGCCTGTCCGGGCGCCAGGGTCAGACTGCGGATCTATTGGCTCATGTGAAAAAACCTCCTTTGGGCTTGCCACCGATTCCGGCGCCAGCTGAAAACCCAGTCACCTTAGAGAAAATCAGTTTAGGCAGGCGGTTATTCTTCGACCGTCGCTTGTCCCACAACAACACCATTTCATGCGCCATGTGTCATGTGCCTGAACAGGGATTTTCCTCCAATGAACTCGCTACCGCGGTCGGCATTGAAGGCCGTACGGTGCGTCGGAACTCACCCACTATTTACAACGTTGCCTATGCTGACCGGTTGTTTCACGATGGCCGGGAAACTTCACTGGAACAGCAGATTTGGGGGCCGCTGCTGGCCCATAACGAAATGGGTAATCCCTCGGTGGGCCGTGTCATCGAGCAGATCAAGGCAATCCCTGAATATCCAGAGATGTTTGAACTGGCTTTTGGTGACCGGCAAATCTCCATGGAAACTGTCGGAATGGCGCTGGCTAGCTACGAGCGCGTGTTGATATCGGCCAACAGCCAATTTGATCTCTGGTATTTTGGCGCGCAGGAAAAGGAGTTATCACGTGACGAAGAGGCCGGCTTTCGGCTTTTTACAGGCAAGGCGCGCTGTTCCACCTGCCATCTGATTACGCAGGAATGGGCACTGTTTAGTGATGGCCTTATGCACAATACAGGGATTGGGTACCGGCAGTCGATGCCGGTCCCCCCTCAGGAGACAAGATTGCAGATTGCGCCTGGTGAACACATCACCATTGGCGGCGATGTGGTCGCAGAAGCATCTGAACCCGCGCCCAATGATTTGGGCTTGTATGAAATTACCGAAGATCCGGATGATCGCTGGAAATACCGCACGCCCACACTCCGTAATATTGCCTTGACTGCGCCTTATATGCATGATGGATCCCTGTCCACCTTGAGGCAGGTTATTGAGTTTTATAATCGTGGTGGTATCAGCAACGAGTTGCTCGATCCGGTGATTCAGCCGCTTGGTTTCAGTGCAAATGAAATCGATCAGCTGCTGGCCTTCCTGCATGCCTTGACTGGCGATAATACAAATACACTCGTGGCAGATGCGTTTGCCGAACCGGTTGGCAATACGAAATCTCACTGACAGGCCATTGGAGCGCATTGTCAGATTAAAAAGACCGAGCCTGCAAATACCGCAGTGTGCTCGGTATCAGGCGGCAATTTGACGCCACTCGGCGAGGGCGGTGGAGCGATTGAGCTTGAAATTCTTGCGTTTGTAAAGATGGCGTTGTTGGTTGAAGTGGTTGTGAACTGAAGCATGTACTGCAACGAATTTCTGTAACGACTTTGCGCTTCTGAATTTCGCCATTGCTCGTTCTTGTCGCCGGAATGGTTGATGTGAATTTTCGGCTCGGTTGTTCAGCCACCGGCCGGTCTCCTGACGCGCATCATTCCCGAGCTCGCGCATTGCAGCCCGGTAGGATCTGAGACCATCTGTCACGATTACCCGCGGACTACCGTTGCGTTTCATCGTCTTCTTTAAGAACCTTAATGCAGCCTTGCGATCGCGCTGCTTGGTGACGCATACCTTGAGCACCTCGCCCTCGTGGTCGACAGCCCGCCACAAGTAACAGGTTTTACCACCGATCCGCGCGAAAACCTCGCCCAGGTGCCACCGCCATTGCGTTAAGCCGTGCATCGATGCTAACCGTTTCTTTTTGATCTCGTTCGCGAACAGCGGTCCGAATCGGTTCCACCAGGCTCGCACCGTCTCATAGCTGATGTCTATTCCGCGCTCATGCAGCAGATCTTCGACCTGTCGCAATGACAGTGGGAAGCGCACATACATCATGACCGCCAAACGAATAATCTCGGGCGAGGTTTTATAATATCGGAACGGATTAGACATCGGCGGAGACTACGAAACGCACTTCGCCAGCGCAAGCTATTTTACTCTGACAGTGCCCCTGTGGGTATTTGCTCGTTAATGTCGCGAATGGGCTTCCCGTGAGGTAGGGTGGTTCTAACTCGAAGTCAGTACACTAGCTGCCTGTCCAACGGGGGCCGCGTTTTTCGGTAAACGCAGCGATGCCTTCCCTGGCGTCTTCTGTTTTCGAGATTTTTTCTATCATCAACTGGGCATATTCGAAGGCATTGTCGAGATCCATATCCTGGATCGCGTGAATGGCTTTCTTGCCCATCCGGACCGCGGTAGGTGAATTGGCGACTATCCTGGCCAGGAGTTTGTCGAGATATTCATCCATCTCAAGCCTGGTTTCGGCCACGAAGTTAAGCAGGCCTTCTTCATGGGCCCTGACTCCGTCCCAAGGTTCAGCCGTGAGCGCCAACTCCATCAGTTTACGGCGAGGGATCACGCGCAGCATGTAGCCCAGGATAATCATCGGGAACAGACCCACCTTGGCCTCGGGGGTACCGACACGTATATTCCTGACGCCCACGGCCAGGTCACACATACAGAGTAAGCCAAGACCGCCACCCAGGGCATGGCCGTTGATACGCCCGATAATTGGAACATTGCATCGTTCAACTTCTTTAAAGAGCGCAACCAGATCATGGTCCTTTGCCGCATTGCCAGAAAAAACACTTTTGCCATCCGTAGCTGACTTGAGATCACCGCCGGCGCAAAAAGCCCGCTCGCCAGCGCCGGTCATAACAACCGCCCGGACGTGACTGGAGGCTTCAGCCTGCCGTATCCCTGCTGCAAGTTGTACGAGGACCTCTTCGTTCATCGCATTGCGTTGCTGGGGCCGGTCTATTGTCAGCCAAAGTACATAATCTTTCTCTTCTATTTGCACTACCGCCATGTTGCCACTCGTGCTCACTTTGACCCCTAACAATTGTTAGGTACATCGTAACTAACACTTGTTAGGTGTGTCAATCGCGCTATACTCTCGTCTGGTGGGAATGGATATGTCATATGAATTGTCGTGCCAGGTGGCACGCTGGACGTGAGGGACGAAGCACAGTGGCAAATTTGGCTGAAAAATCATCAAAAAAGGGTAAAGCAAAGTCGGCACAGAACAGTCGTGATCTGTTGATAGATACGGCAGCCAGGTTGTTTGCCAGCAATGGTTACACCAAGACCAATATGCGCGAACTTGCCGAAGCCGTCGGTATGAAGGCGGGCAGTATCTTCTATCATTTCGACCGCAAGGAAGACATCTTGCACGCCGTGATGCAGCAGGCTATCAGCTATTTACTGGAAGCGGTCAGGAAAGACCTGGCCCATGCCGAAACCCCGAAGGAACGACTTCGTGTGCTTGTGCGGCTGGAACTTGACCTGTATCTGGGTGAAAAATCCGACCATGGATTCGTAATGATCCATGAATGGCGCAGTCTTTCTGCTGACCAGCAAGCTGACCTGATGGTGATGCGCGCCGAGTTTGAGCCCTTTTGGAACTCCACTCTTACCAACTGCTACCAGCAGGGGATTATCAAGGCTGACCCGAAAATTGTCAGACGATTGTTAAACGGGGCGTTCAGCTGGGTGCCTAACTGGTATGAACCGAGTGGTGAATACAGTTTCGAGCAGCTGGTTGATGAGGTGATGGCCATGCTGGTGGGTGCACGCGACCGATCAGTTTAAAAATACGCACGTTTTAAACATTCGTTTCAAAACCCGTTACCGGGCCGCACCTCGCGGTTAATTGTCCGACTCTCCACTCGAATATCTCCCCGCCAATGGGGTCAGGTTACCGTGCAGACATGAAAATCCAAAACAACTACCCCGGACATTTCACCAAGGATCCGGGATTTGCGCTGTAGCTGGCGAAACAGTTGGGTAAATCGTTCGAAAAGTCATAGCATCGCTATGGCTTGAGCAGGATTTGCCGAAATGTGAAGCCAGATGCTGCGCAAAACCGGATTGGACAAACTGTAAAGCCAGAAATACCCGAAAACACTTCCACGTTCCTGATGATACGACAAATTTACCATTTTACGGTCCGCCTTGGTGAAATGTCCGGGCTACCCGTATCTCCACCTTCCCCACCCACTGTGGGTGGTTCGCCGGAGGTGCACATAACCAATAATATTTTTCCTGAACAGCAAAATCCGGACAACTAGGACCATGGGGGAATACCCGAACAACGAGGACCGTGGGACGGGGCCAGATCATGAAGACACTTTTCGGGCCAAATCGCCAGTTGGGCTACGTCGTGCGGGACATCGAATTACTTATTCTCAGGGAGAACCATGATGGAACAACATGGATTTTTGTTCGAAACTGCCAAGTGTGTTGCTTGCAAAGCGTGCGAAATTGCCTGCCAGCAACGCAACCAATCGGACAAAGCGTTGTCGTTGAGGACCGTAACCTCGTTGGTAAAGGGCGAATTTCCAAATGTAGCGGTAACCCACATGTCAATGTCATGCATGCATTGCGGGAAGCCACTCTGTGCGGCAGTGTGTCCCACGGGGGCCATTACAAAACGGCTTGAAGACGGGATTGTCATGGTGGATGAGGCCAAGTGCATCGGCTGTTTCGCTTGCTTGTCCGCCTGTCCTTTCAATGTGCCACAGTTTCGCGACAACGGCACCATGGTGAAGTGCGATCTCTGTCTGGATCGAAAGGAACTTGACCTTGAGCCTGCCTGTGTTCGGGCCTGCTTTTACGATGCATTGCATGCCGGCCCGCTCTCGGAATTACATGCTCAAGCTCGTGAGCGGTTGAGCGAGCGGATCGCAGGGGCGTCGCAGCCATCAGTCTCGACTTCAAAGTAAAGCCACACTAAGGAGATAATCATGAAGCGGAAGACAGCTGACAGTACTGCGCAAAGCTCGAAGACCGTACCGGCGATGTTTGATAAGAAGCAAACCGGTCTGCCGTTCAATGCCGACAAGGCCGTTCCGACAATCTGCTGCTGCGGTGATGCGTGCGGCATGAATCACCTGGCCCAGGCCTATGTCAAAGACGGCAAGATCGTCTATTACGACGGCTGCAAGGAAGCACCCAACAAAGGCGCCCTGTGCGCCAGGGGTGCGGCGGGGCTCGATATCATCAACGACCCCAACCGGATCAAGTATCCGATGAAGCGGATCAATGCCAAGGGCGAGAAGGGAAAGTTTCAGCGCATCTCCTGGGACGAGGCGTTTGACACCATTGCGACCGGAGTGGCCAAAGCCATTGAGGATGTTGGTCCGCATGCCGTCAATTTTCAATTTGGTCATACTGGCGACATGGCCTTTTTGGCAGGGTCGCCCGCAATGACATCACGCTTTGGGTTCGATAGCGCCTCGGGCCCCCTTGGATGCTGGAGCGACCAGATTGTCGGGGGCTGGGTTACCCTGGGCGACTACTACCACTGGCATGTTGCTGATCTTCACCATACCAATCTGATTGTGATCTGGGGCGAGAACTCGGTCGTGACGAAGCCATCTGAATGGGCCGAGATGCGGGAGGCCAAGGAGAAGCATGGCGCGAAGATCATCGTCGTTGACCCCCGTTTCACGGAGACGGCCGAAAAAGCCGATCTCTACCTGCCGTTGCGTCCCGGTACGGACGCTGCCCTGGCGCTCGGTATGGCGAATGTCATCATCACCGAAGGCCTGGTTGATGAGGCTTTCATTGCAAAATACACCACGGGGTATGAGGAGTACAAGCAGTTGGCGCTGCAGTATCCTCCGGAGAAGGTGGAGGAGATCACCTGGTGCCCGGCCGATCGTATCCGTACGGCCGCCCGGCACTATGCCACGACCAAGCCGGCGCTGATCCAGATGGGCCGCGGCGGCAACTACAGCGCCGGTGAGGGGAGCAATGCGGGCTGGCTGGCTGCGCGCGGCGTCTCCTGCCTGATCGGGCTCTGTGGTCAGGCTGGTGTCAGCGGCTCAGGCTATAGCTGCGAGGCCAGCGCGCCTACACCCCATAGTGGAATTTTTCACTTCCCGATGCTCTCGTTTTTCGGCCCGGTGGTGGGCAAGCCCCTGGTCGAGCGGACCGTACCCAAACCGATTGGAGTATGGGAGGGGACCGAACGACTCTATGACCGCGAGCCTTATGGCTACGAGGTTTTCTGGACGCACATGAATTCAGCGGCATCCCACAATGACCAGAACAAGGCGTGTGAGGCGTTTGCCAAAATCCCGCTGTTTATCATGCAGAATCGCCTCATCAACTGGACCGCATCCCAGTTCGCCGACCTCCTGCTCCCGTCATGCACCTGGGCCGAGAAGTGGGTTCTGAGGATGGACTGGGAGGGACTCTTTGTCACCGAGCCGGCGATCGAGCCAATGTATGAGAGCAAACCGGACACGGACATTTTGCGTGGGGCGGCGCTGGCTATCGCCAACAAGCTGGGGCTGAGTGCTTCCGAGCAGGAAATCTTCCCATTTGCAAACCATGAGGCGTTCGTTGACGCCATTGTGAAGACGATGGCTCCCGGCTGGACGGCAAAAGAGGCGGTCAAACACCCCGAAGGGATCAGGCCAAAGGAATGGCATGCCGTACAGAAAGGCTTTGTGCCGTACAAGGCCAAACACTATGTCGAGAATCCTGTGGATCCGGAAGAGATCTACTTCCCGACGCAGGGAGGAACCGGCAAACTGGAGTTCATCTCACCGTGGCTGAAGGAGACACTCGGTCTTCCGGAATTGCCGATCCCGGATGAACCCATGGAAAGCCCCCTGCGTACGCCCGAGCTGTGGAAGGAGTACCCCTTCATTTCACACACTCGTGTCGCCCGCTTCTGGCAGTTCCTCAACTTCAACCAGGCCCCTGACGGTGGCCCATCGGCCAGGGTGCTGAGGGAAGCCTTCAAGGATGCCAGGGAGCCAACCGTCGAGATCAGCCCTGCGGCTGGCGCAAAGTTTGGCTTGCAGGAAGGTGATATGGCCTGGGTCGAGTCGCAGCACGCCAAGATCAAGGCAAAGTTGCAATTCAGCAGGCGGCTGCCGGAATGGATGGTGGTGACTCCGAAACATTGGGGTACCGTGCAGAACCGGATCACGCCGGCCGGATTGCCGCTTGGCCCCGGCATTGCCGGAGCGCTCAAGAATGTGGGGCCCTATCCTGTGATTCCCGCGCCGCTTCCCATGGGCGGGCAGCCGATCCACGCCGGCATTCTGTGCAAGGTCTACAAGTGTTCATAGGTGGAATCCAAGCTTCTTAAGGATGGTCGTTTTATGGGCAGCAGATCGACCCTGTCTCAACAACAGCTCTTACAGGCTAAGATTCCTGGTGAAGCGACGGGCATCGAGATTAAAAAGACCCTGTGCGCGATGTGCGATTGCAGGTGCGGTATCGATGCCTATGTCAAGGACGGCCTGCTGCTCAAGGTGGAAGGGTCGGAGAACAACCCGGTCAACAAGGGTAAACTCTGTGCCAAGGGTAACGCGAACCGGCAATGGATCTATTCTCCCGAGCGGATTCAGACGCCGCTCTTGCGCACCGGCGAGCGGGGCGACGGGGTTTTTGCCCCCATCTCCTGGGATGAGGCCCTGGAGAGGGTCTCTTCCCGGCTTCTGAAGATCAAGGAGGAGTCGGGACCAGAATCGGTCGCTTTTTTCGCCGGCTTCCCCAAGGTCATGCGTCCCTTTCTCAAGCGCATGGCCCATACCTTCGGCTCACCCAACTACTGCACTGAATCCAGTACCTGCGGTCTGGGGGCCGACCTGGCCGGCATCCTGAATTTTGGCTATGCGACAGGTCCTGCGAGCGGAGCGGAGTTGAATGACGCCCGTTGCATCATCACCTGGGGAACCAATCCCTTCCATTCCGTGCCCCCACAATCCATGACTTATCTTGATGCCCTGGAGCGCGGAGCGAAGCTCATCGATGTCGGTCCTCTGAAAACCCCCATGAGCGACAAGGCGGACATCCACCTGCGACTCCGTCCGGGCACCTCGGGGGCACTGGCCCTGGGAATGGCGCACGTGATCATCGAGGAAGGTCTCTACGACCAGGAATTTGTGGACCGCTGGACCTTCGGCTTCGAAGAATACCGCGATTACGCAGGCCAGTTCGCTCCCGCGATAGCCGAGCAGGTGACGGGTGTACCAAAAGAACAGATCATCGCCGCTGCCAGGCTTTATGCCACCACCAGGCCCGCAGCCATCGTGACGGGTTCCAGTACGACCACCCAGCATACCAATGGCGTCCAGAACCACCGGGCTGTTCTGGCCCTGATCGGCCTGACCGGTAACTTCGATCGCACCGGCGGGAACCACATGGTCCCCGTCACCTATGGCCAGCAGGCGACCGGACTTAGTCATCAAGGGCACGAATTCGAGCAGACCCGTCCCTGGGAGGAGATGGCCGCCCGGATCGGTCAGGAGGAGCATCCGATCTGGAGTAAGCTCACATCCCAGGCCCAGGCAATGGCTCTTCCCCATCAGATTCAAAGTGGCAAACCCTACCCGATCAGGGCTGTTCTCGGCTTCGGTCTCAACCACCACATGTGGGCGGGATCGGATTTCATCAGAGAGAATCTCAAGAAACTGGATTTTTTCGTCAACACGGAACTGTTCCTGACGGATTCGGCGAAGCTGGCGGATATTGTCCTACCCGCCTGCACCTCCTTCGAACGTAGTGAGCTTTTCATCAGCCCCTCGCGATTCGCCTTCTGGACCGAACCAGTCATCGCGCCGCTAGGCCAATCACGGCCTGATATCGATATCATTGTCGAACTGGCCAGGCGGCTGACTCCGGAGGATGAACTTATCTCCCAGGGACATGAGACCTGCATGGATTGGATCTTTGGCCCGGCGGGTGTCACCATCGAAGAGTTACGGAAACACCCTGGCGGCTGCACCCTGAGGGGCCATCCGGAGACGGGCTATGAAAAATACCAGGAAAAGGGATTCCCGACTCCCTCGGGGAAGATGGAATTTACCTCCCTGATCCTGAAGGAAGCGGGCATGGATCCCCTCCCGGTCTACCGGGAACCCCGGCTCAGCTCGGTCTCGGAGCCGGAGTTAGCCAAAAGTTATCCCCTGATCCTCACGACCGGGGCACGGCTTCCCATGTACGGCCATTCCCGGACCTCTTGCCTGCCCTGGTTGAAGAGACTGCGCCCCGATCCCATGGTCGAGATCAATCCCCTGGACGCTCATGCCCGGGGCATCAAACCCAGGCAATGGGTGGAACTCTCGACAAGCAGGGGGACTTTGCGTGCCCGGGCCGACATAACGGAGTATGTGCCTCCCGGCGTTGTCAACATGTCCCACAGCACACCCTGGGCTGATGTCAATGAATTGATCGACCCGGACTACCGGGATTCTGTCTCCGGTTATCCGGGTTTCAAATCGCTCCTGTGTGAAGTGAAAAAATCTCAGGTTCAAGGGAATATTCGTGACTGAGTACACCCTTTTCTTCGATGCCTCCCGTTGCTCGGGCTGTATGGCTTGTGTCGTGGCCTGTCAAGACCAGAATGATTTAGTCACCGGCGACACGGTCGCCTTTCGCCACGTAAACCAGCACGAGGAGGGTACCTATCCCGAGGTCCGGATCGCCTTGCATTCCGGTTCCTGCCAGCATTGCGTGGATGGGCCCTGTCTGCTCGCCTGCCCCATGCAGGCCATCTGGCGCAGGCCCGAGGACGGCACCGTTCTCGTCAATCGCGATATCTGTGTTGGCTGCCACAGTTGCGAACTGGCCTGCCCCGTCGGGGCACCCAAATTTACGCAGGACGGTAAGATGGCCAAATGCGATCTATGCTACGTCCGCCGAGATCACGGGATGAAGCCAGCCTGCGTTCGCACCTGTACAACAGGAGCCCTCGTTTACGGTCCCATCAAGGAAATCAGCGAAAAAATGAGGGAGAAGGCGTCCATCCGGATGTTGAAGGGCTTGGCCAGTCTCTCGGAATAGGTGGATTGAGATATGCAAAAGAACCGTATCATCATTCTCGGCAACGGCGGCGCGGCGATCTCTGCGGCACGGGCTGCGCGAACCGCCGGTCATCGCGGCGAGATCCACCTCTTCTCCGACACCACGGAATCGGCCTTTAATCCGATGTTGTCTCCATACTATTTCAAGGGGAAAGTCTCCTGGGAGGGCTGCTTTCCATTTGGAGAGGACTTCTATCGAAACCATGAGATCACCTGCCATTTTGGTATCCCGGTCGCGAACCTCGACGCCACCCGTCAGCAGGTCACACTGACAGACGGGCGGATGTTTTCCTATGACAGTTGCCTGATCGCCACGGGCGCCTCGCCAGTCATGCCCCCGGTGCCGGGTCTGCGGGAGTCGACCCGTGCCCTGCCGCTCAGGTCGGCAGCCTCGGCGCGGAAGCTGGAAGAGGCGATGCAAACGGCACGCCGGGTGCTGATCATGGGGGCGTCCCTCGTGGGGATTGAGATGGCCGAGGTCCTCGTTAAGAGAGGGATCGCCGTGGTCCTCCTTGATATTGCGGACCAGATACTCCCCCGGAGCACCCACCTGTCGGTCGCCGCGATCCTGATGAAATATCTCGAGAGTCACGGTGTCGATGTCCGTCTGGGCTACAGCATGCAGAGGATGGAAGAGACGAAGGATGGGGTGGCCTGCCACTTCGCCGACGACGTGATCGAGGAGGTCGATTTTGTCGTCTGTTCCACGGGGGTGCGCTCTAACCTTGGTTTTGTCAACCGCGACAAGGTCAAGGTCGAACTCGGCGTCCTGACCGATGACCGGATGCGGACAAACGTTGAAAACCTCTATGCCGCCGGCGATGCGAGCCAGGCATTTAACCGCGTTACCGGCCAACAGGATTGGATGGGCACCTGGGGAAATGCGTGCTATCAGGGGCGCACGGCCGGGCAAGGGATGGCTGGACGTGAGGCTTTTTTCCCTGGCTCGCTCCCTGAGAACATCAGCCCTTTATTCGAATGGAACTACGCCCAACTAGGTGATATACAGCCAACAACGGGGGAGGTCCGGCATCTGGCCTGTGGCGATCCCGAGCGGGGGGGCTATAGCCTGCTCGCATTTAGCGACGGTTTCCTGACAGGCGCCAACCTGATCAATTGCACGCACCTTGCGGGCAAGCTACACGGAGCAATTCTCCGCAAGTGGCGTTGCGAAAGTGTGATCGGTGTTGCCGATGGCGACTTCACCGAGGCGGCTGTGGAAGATATCCTGGATGAATGCACGGCTAGCTGCTGACCAGCCAGCCCTCCTATTTCAGTAACTCCCGGGCGATGATGATCTTGCGAACTTCTGTAGTGCCCGCACCAATCTCAAATAACTTGCAAGCCCGGTAGAGACGGTTTACTTCCATCTCCCACATATAACCGTTACCGCCATGGATCTGTACCGCCTTATCTAGAATTTCACTACAAGAATTGGCGGCAAACATAATCGATGCGGCGCTGCGTTGGTGAATTTCACCACGACCGCCACCGCCTGGCTCCAGATCGCAACAATCGCTCATAACGCTATAGCAGAGCATACGGGCTGCTTCCAGCTTGGTGTACATCTCGGCCAGCATCCCCTGCACCAACTGGAAAGCCGCAATTGGCTTGTTAAACTGCCTGCGCTCCCGGGCGTAATCCACGGCCAGTTCCAATCCACGGGAGGCCATACCCACGCACATGAAGCTGACCATGGCCCGCTCGATATCAAGCCCGCTCATGGTGATTGCAACACCGTTGTTTTCTTCCCCAACCAGGTTTTCGGCTGGCACCTTGCAATCGGTAAAAACCAACTCTCCGGTCTGGCTGCCGCGACAGCCCATTTTCTGCATTTTTTGGGCCACGGCAAAACCGGGAAAAACCTTCTCCACGATAAAAGCGGAAATGCCGTGAGCGCCTTTACCAGGTGCCGTTTTTGCGTACACCAGCACCACGTCGGCGATGGGTCCGTTGGTTATAAAGGTCTTGCTGCCATTGAGAATGTAGTGGTCGCCTTCACGCCGGGCCGTCATCTTCATACCACCCAAAGCGTCTGAACCGGCTCCGGGTTCGGTCAATCCCAGTGCGCCCACCAGCGTACCGCTGACCAACCCCGGGACATACTTATTACACTGTTGTGCATTCGCGTTACGAATAATATTGTTCAGGCACAGGTTGTCGTGGGCACAAACGCTCAGTGCCACGGCGGGGTTGTACCTGGCAAAAGCTTCACACACCAGACCCTGGGCCATTTCGTCCATGCCTCCGCCACCCTGCTCTTCCGGCACAGTAATGCCCAGGTAGCCTTCCCGACCCAGCAGCGGGAAGAGACCGGCTGGCCAGTATTCTTCGTTATCCATTTTCTCCGCTATAGGCAGTAGTTGCTCACGGGCAAATTTTTCTGCCGCCTCAAAGATCATCTGCTGGTCTTCAGTTAGTTTGTAGGACATGCCTGGTTCCTGATCCTGTTTTGATTCACTTTTCATCAAGTCAGTCATTCGCCGCCTTTAATGCTTCGAAAACATTGGTCTCTTGTGCAATGGATTGAGCCCGAAGAAAAGCCGGACGAGTCTTTAGCCGTGCCAGATAATCCTGGGCTTGCGTTGTGTACCTCTCGGAAAGACCAATTAGCTCACCTAACAGCAGTGCATAACCGACGCAGATGTCGGCGATGGTCATACGGTTATCACATAGGTACTCACGGTCCAGGATATGGTCATCCAGGCGGGCAAGCCGGTTAATAAACCACGTGGCGTAATCGTCTGCTGCCTGGGGCAGGCGGCGCTCCCTGGGTTCCAGCACGGAATAGCGAAGATGGACTGTTTGTGGAAACGTAAGGGTGGCATCGCTTTGAAAAAGCCAGTTGAGGTAATCACCGTATTCGGGGTGATCGGGCTCCAGGCCAAGCTTATACTGCGGATATCGTTCCACCAGGTAAAGGCAAATGCCGGAAGACTCTGTCATCGATGTCTCACCATCAACAAAGTAGGGCACGGTACCGAGCGGGTTCACATCCTTGTAACCCGGGTGGCGATAGCGGGGGGGGAATAGCATGACCTCGAGGTCATACTCTATGCCCATCTCTTCCAGCGTCCAAAGTGGACGCAGGGAGCGTGAGTTATAGCAATGCCACAGTTTCGGTTTGCTTAACGCTGCCATAGGAGTTTCCTGGTCTGCATGCCGGTGCCCATCTCTCTTATATCCTCAACACGCCATTGGGTGTCTCTTCAAAATCTTTGTTCAAACTGGCAGAAATGGCCATGCCCAGGACATTGCGTGTATCGGCAGGGTCAATGATTCCATCATCCCAACCTTCGGAGGTAGAGTAATAGGCACTACTCTTGTGTTCGTAGTCATGGGCAATGTCATCGCGAATGGCCCTGGCTTCATCGTCGCTGAGGGATTTGCCCTGTTTTTTCAGGGAAGCAATTCTGATCTGGGTAAGGGTTTTGGCGGCTTGCTCAATACCCATTACAGAGATTTTGGATTGAGGCCATGTAAACAGGAAACGCGGCTCGTAGGCCCGCCCACACATGGCAAAGTTACCGGCGCCATAAGAACCGTTAACGATCACGGTGAACTTGGGTACGTCCAGGTTGGATTGGGTCATAACCATTTTCGCACCGTGCTTGGTAATACCTTCGTGCTCGTATTCCTTACCGATCATGAAACCGGTGATGTTCTGCAGGAATACCAGCGGTACACGATCGCGATTGCACAGTTCCATGAAATTGGTGCACTTCTGGGCACTGTCACTAAATAGCACGCCGTTGTTAGCGATGATTCCCACCTTGTAGCCGTGAATAAACGCGTAACCACAGATGATCGTGGTACCGTAGTCCGGCTTGTATTCGTGGAAGCGGCTGCCGTCCACAATACGGGCGATGACTTCACGCATATCGAACTGGATATTGGTATCGCCGGGAATAACACCGAGCAGTTCATCGGGTTCATAGAAGGGTTCTTCGGACGCGCGCTTGTCAACGTCCGCTTTGTTGATACGCTTGAAAGTACCCACCAATTCACGCGCCAGCGCCAGGCCTTCCTGCTCGGAGTTTACGGCGTAATCAGCGGTACCACTGATACCGCATTGGACGTCCGCACCGCCCAGTTCTTCAGCGGTCACATCCTCACCGGTAGCCGCTTTGACCAGTGGGGGCCCACCCAGGAAAACACCCCCGGTACCACGCACCATGATGGAGTAATCACACAGGGTCGGAACGTAGGCACCGCCCGCCGTACAGTGTCCAAGAACAACCGCAACCTGGGGAATGCCCGCAGCGCTCATCTTGCTTTGTTGATAAAAGATATGGCCACCCATTTTGTGGCCAGGGAATATCTCGGATTGTAATGGCAGGAAAGCTCCCGCACTGTCTACCAGGTGAATCACTGGCAGATGGTTTTCCAATGCGATTTCCTGGATACGTATCGTCTTGTCAACACCTTTGGGATACCAGGCACCCGCTTTTACCGTGCTGTCACTGGCGTTAACAACTACTTCGCGACCGTTCACTATACCGATGCCGCCAATCACGCCCGCACCGGGGACCTGGCCGTCATAGTCTTCACAGGCACGCAGGGAGGAAATTTCCAAAAAAGGCGTGCCCGGATCCAGTAACAGCTCGATGCGATCGCGGGGATTCAGTTTCTTTTGCTTACGCAGGCGTTCAAAGTTCCGCTCGGCACGCTTGTGACGGGCGTCATCCTGACGCTGGCGGAACTGTGCCAGCAGTTTATTATTGTGAGCCCGGTTGGCAAGGAATTCAGCGGAATTTATGTCAAGAGATGATTTTATCCGGCGCATGAGTGCTCCCCTGCTTCGGTTTCTTCTTCGACCATGGTTACCAGCACGGCATTCTTGTCAAAGGTATCGCCTTCGGCATAATTAACTGTTCCGATGTTGCCGTCACGCCAGGCCTTGATGACGATCACAAGCTTCATGCTCTCGATGCAGAGCAATGGTTCTCCTTCGACAACCTGCTGGCCGGGTTGAACATTAACTTCAACCATGATGCCCGGCATGGGGGCTGTTACAACACTGCCTGAACCACTCTTCTCAGCGGCACGATCAACAGGGTCAATCACTTCAAGTTCAAAATTACGGCCAAAAGCTTTTATAAACGACTGTTCGCCGCGTGTGACCAGTTTTACCGGGGTGGCAGCGTCATTAATGATGACCTGGTAGTCTTCGCCTTCAACGTGTTCCAAACGGGCTGACAAGGCCTGGTTTTCACCAATGATGGTTGTGTAGTTCTCGCCATGACGGTGGGCCGTAACAGTGTAAAACGCTTTGCCAAGTTTAATTTCCCGTTTCATGGTGTCAGTTTCTCCAGCTGCTGATGCTGGCATGCAGTTCCGGCGCAACAAACTCAGGATCGTTAAAAGCGTGGTTGCTCAGGGCGGCGGCTGTCAGTAGCACCTGCAGTTCATCCGGGGTCAATTCGGGTGACAGCAAGGCTTTTTTGTGTTCATCGATAAAGCCGGTATGGATTTTGCCCGCAATGAAGGCGGGATGGTTGAGAACACGCTTCAGGAAATCAGCATTTGTCGTCACCCCCATGACAAGGGTCTGCTCACAGCCTTCAAGCGCCTTTTTAATCGTTTCCTCACGGCTGTTGGCATGCACGACAATTTTTGCCAGCATAGGGTCAAATGCTGAAGTTACTATCTGGCCCTCATTGAAGCCGTTATCAAAACGGACATCGGGCGCAGGCCGATACACCAGTAGCGGGCCAGTAGAGGGGGCGAAGTCTTGCTCGGGGTCTTCCGCATAAAGACGCACTTCAATGGCATGGCCGTTTTTTTTGACGTCGGACTGGCTGTGATTGAGTTTTTCACCCTGGGCAATGCTAATTTGCTGCTCCACGATGTCAATGCCGGTAACGGCTTCGGTCACCGGGTGTTCTACCTGGATGCGTGTGTTCATCTCCAGGAAATAAAATTCGCCGCTGGGTTCTACGATAAATTCAACGGTGCCCGCGTTGAGGTAGTCGGCAGATCGGGCGATGCCAACCGCCGTATTGCAAATGTGTTCGCGCAGCTCGGCATCGATGGTCGGAGAAGGCGCTTCTTCTATCACCTTCTGGAAGCGGCGCTGGATGGAGCACTCGCGCTCACCCAGGTGAATCACGTTACCGTGGTGGTCGGCCAGCACCTGCACCTCGATATGGCGCGGGTTGTCAATATAACGTTCCACGTACACCTGGCTGTCGCCAAAGGAGCGCAATGCCTCGGTGGAAGCCAGCTTGACGGCGGTTTCGATATTATTGCCACTGTCATCACGCACGATATGCATACCCTTGCCACCACCGCCAGCGGCCGCTTTGATCAGCAGGGGTGTGCCGATTTCTTTGGCGCACTCAATAAACTGTTCCATGCCACATTCGTCGGTTACTGACGGGGCAATGGGGTGGTTATTTTTAATGCAAAACGCTCGCGCACCTACCTTGTTGCCCATCAAATCAATGGCCTCTGCTTCCGGGCCGATAAAGGTGATGCCTTCGGTTTTCACCCGGCGAACGAATTCCGCATTTTCTGAGACAAAACCAAAACCGGGATGGATCGCGTCAGCACCGGTTTTGTGACAGGCATCGATGAGGGCGTCATGATCGATATAAGCCGCGACCGGTGTAGGACCGAAGATTTCCACGGTTTCGTCAGATTCCTGGACGGCTATGCTGTGTGCATCGACAGCGTGATAAACCACTACACTGGCGATATCCATTTTTTTTAACGTACGAATGATACGCACCGCGATCTCACCCCGGTTCGCAACAAGCACCTTCCTGATCCGTGCCACTGTTTGTTCCTCTCTTGCTTTTATCGCCTGCCTTAACCTGCTTACCGCGGGTAATTTACAGGCAATGGGCTTGGCCTTTGCCTGTTGGCTAAGGTTTGTTATTCTGTGAAATAAAATATAATTCTACCTATCACTTGTTAGTTATGTCAACAGAATGATTGATATAAAAATATGTTATTAAACATTTATATTATGTATTTAGTAGATATTTCTACCTATCAATTGTTAGTATTCTGTCAATATGGTACGCTAAATACTGTTAGTACAATTTAAGATGCGTTGATAAGCGAAACTGGTGGATGGGCCGGCTTTACTCATGCAGATTCAGCCGTTCCCCGATCAATCATCGCCAGAAGAATTAATGTTCATCATCGCCGGAAGAATTTATGCCCAATAAAGTTGTTATTACCTGTGCACTAACTGGTGTGTTGACCGATCCCAGGCAACATCCGGTGCCAGTCACCGTTAAACAGATGGCGGCATCGGCCAAAGAGGCCTACGATGCGGGTGCGACCATCATGCACGTTCACTTCCGCAGACAGGAAGATGGACAAGGCCACCGGGCCAGTTGGGAGACGGAGTTGGCACTGGAAATGGATCGTGCCATTCGCGAAGCCTGCCCCGGGGTATTACTGAATTACACCACCGGTGTGATGGGCCGGGATCAAAGCAAGCCAATAGAGATGTTACGTGCCGGCAAGCCTGAACTGGCCGCTCTCAACGCAGGTAGCTTGAACTACCTGAAAGTGCGTTCCAACGGCCGTTGGGCGTGGCAACCGCTAATGTTCGAAAACCCGGTTGAAAAAGTGGAAGAGATGCTGGATGTAATGCGCGAAACTGGCGTCCGCCCCGAGTTTGAATGTTTTGATATTGGCATAGTGCGCTGTGTGGGTATGTACCAGGACGTGGGTCTTATTGACCATGCCTCTTACAACTTTGTGGTGGGTGTAGCTTCCGGTATGCCCGCAGACCCGGATTTGCTGCCACTGTTGCTCAAGTACATGAAACCAGAAGCCCACTGGCAGAGCACGGTTATTGGTCGTAAGGAAGTATGGGCTTTTCACCGTAGAACCGCTGAGTTGGGAGGCAACCTGCGCACCGGGCTGGAAGATACCTTTTATTTGCCCAATGGCGAAAAAACCGGTGGTAACGGTGAATTGATTTCCGCCATGGCCAGGGTTGCTGAAGATGCAGGCCGCAGTATTGCTTCCCCTGCAGAAGCACGTGAAATTGAACTGAGCGCCCGGGCATTTAGCGGCAGGAAACGTAAGGGCTCTGCGTCAGAAGGGGCACATGTTGTAAAACTGTAGTCTTGCCCTCAATCAGAGCTGCGACTGCATCAGGTTCTGAATCGCCTGTGCGCGGTTCAGCGACGGTTGAATGTCCTCTGACCAGGCCGCGACCCGGTGCAGCAACCGCACCCGGTCGCCGAGGTCTGCGGTAATCCCGTAGTGGACGGTGCCACCAATTAACGACCAAAGATTTGCCGAGCGATGATCAACTTCTGCACCTCGTTGGCGCCCTCATAAATCTCACCGATCTTGCTGTCGCGGTAGATCGCTTCCAGTGGGTACTTCTGCCCTGTGTTTGCCAGTTCCTTGACGAAGCCGTAGCCACCGCAGACCTGTATCGCGTCACGGGCCAGGTCCACGGCGAGACTGCTGCCCACCAGCTTCGCCATGGCACACTGCTGCTGTACGCTGAGGCGCTGTTTGTCCTCGGCGAGGGCGGCCTTGACGTACAGGTTGCGGGCACTTTCCAGCCGGGTGGCGTAGTCGGCAAAACGGTATTGCCAGTGCTGCATACTGGCCAGGGATTTACCAAACACATGCCGCTCTTTCATGTAATCAGCGGCATAATCGAAGGCGGCCTGAGCCATCCCTACCCCGCAGGCCCCAATACCGACCCGCCCCAGTGTCAGTGAGGTCAGCGCCGCTTTAAGGCCGTGTCCCTCGGTGCCAACCAGGTGGCTGTCGGGGACGAAGACCTTGTCGAACACGATATCGGCGGTCAACTGGCAGTGGTTACCCATCTTTTTGTCCGGCTCACCAACCTGCACACCGTCTGCCTGCAGATCCACCAGCAACATAGTCAGACGTTGATCCAGCTTGCTCAAAACGAACACGCAATCAGCAACCGGGCTATTGGTAATCCATCGCTTTTGCCCGGAGAGTTCGTAACCACCTTCGACGCGCTTGGCCTCAGCACCTTCAACGCGCTTGGCCTCGGTTTGCATGGCCCTGACACTGAGGTCGGTGCTCGCCGCTGGCTCGCTAGTGGCAAAAGCACCCACAATATCTCCCGCCATCAAGGCAGGAAAAAGCTTCTCTTTGACCTCGACCGATGCATGCTTGAGAGTGTGCCCGAATAAAATCAGTTGAACATCGACCATGGAGGCCGCAAGCCCCGAGGACAGGTAGGCAATCTCCTCCAGCATCACCATGGTAGCCATGGTTGGATACTGTAGCCCAAAACCACCGTATTCCTCGGCGAATGGAATCCGAAACAAACCAGCATCCGCCATTTGGGCTACCAGTTTTCGCGGAAAAACTTCGAGCGACTCCGGCGTGTTATTGAGTTCATGGGCAACCGGGCGTATGTACTCTTCAGCGAAATCGCGGACCCGGTCACGAATCTCGAGCGTCTCCTCGGGCAGCCACAGGTCGTCATAAACATCATCTGCGTAACGATGTGGAATTGCTTTCATGGTTTGTTCCTGCTGGAAAGTCAGTATTGATCGGCTCACTTTATAACTTCAAAAATCCAATTGATTGGCTAAGATGGACAAAAACTTGTCCTTTCAATTCATTTGTCTGACTTATTCGATGATTTTGTTATCTTCACGAAAAAAGGTGTTGGATGGCCACATACGAGCCGGTAACCCAAATGGCTGAAATCATGTGCGAAGGGAAGTCCCCGCCCACGCGGAGCAGCAGGGCTGACAATACATTTTCCGAATCTACCATGCGCGTCATCTGGGTGCAGGTTACCTTTCAATCACGTTTTGTATCTGCCAACATTACGTGCTGCTGGCAGGGTCCAGCGCTACCGGAGGTCAAAATACAGATGATCCAGAAAGTTATCATTGGCGGAGTTGGCATGGTGCCGTTCCGTAAGCCCGGCGCGTCCGAATCCTATGACCTGATGGGGGCTGCGGCAGCCCGCAATGCCTTGCGTGACGCAGGAGTCACCTATTCCGCCGTGGAACAGGCTTTTGTCGGCTACGTCTACGGGGACAGTTGTGCCGGCCAGGCGGCACTGTATCACCTGGACATCAACGGAATTCCAATCTTCAACGTCAACAACAACTGCGCCAGCGGATCGTCGGCTTTCGCACTGGCGACACAGGCGGTGGAATCAGGCGCGGTGGAGTGCGCTCTGGCACTGGGATTCGAACAGATGGAGCCCGGTGCGATCAACGTGGTTTTTCCTGACCGGCCCAGCCCGCTTGCACGCCACCAGGAAGCCGTTGCCCGCTTGATGGACCTGACACCAGAGGAACAGGCCATGCCACCGGCGTTGGCAATGTTTTCGGCCCAGGTTGACGCCCTGCTGGATGCCGGGGTGACGGAGCAGACGATCGCGGCGATTTCCGTTAAAGCACGCCGCCACGCCCATGATAATTCCAACGCCATCTACCGTGAACCGCTCAGTATCGATGACGTCCTTGAAACTCCGCCATTATTCCGGCGCCTCAGAAAGCTCTACGCGTGCCCGCCGAGTTGCGGAGCAGCAGCCGTGCTGGTGTGCAGCCCCGACTTTGCTCGCACGCAGGGTATCCGCTCTGACATCACCCTCGCGGGCAAAGGCTGGTGCAGCGATCGCCGCCAATATTTCCAGGGCACTGTCCAGGACGTGATGTTCCAGGCCCTGAGCCGTGACGCGGCATCGGCCGCTTACGAGGACGCTGGCCTGGGACCCGAAGACCTGGACGTTGTGGAACTGCACGACTGTTTCGCCACCAACGAACTGGCCACCTACGCGGCGCTCGGTCTGTGCGCCGAGGAGGATCTCAACGACTTCGTGAGCCGGGAGGCCAATACCTATGGCGGTGATATCGTCGTCAATCCATCCGGCGGTCTGCTGGCCAAGGGCCATCCGCTCGGCGCAACCGGTCTGGCACAGATTGCGGAACTGACCTGGCAACTGCGTGGAGAAGCCGGCAGCCGGCAGGTTGAAGGCGCTCGCATCGCCCTGCAGCACAATGGCGGGCTCGGCAGCGCCGGATTTGTACACATCTTCAGGAAGGGCTAGAACAAAAAGGAAAACACAATGCTCAAAGAACTTCTCACACAATACGTCCCTCTACTCATCATCAGTTTCCTGGTCACGGCCATGTTCAGCCTCGGCCTGGACCTGACCGTGAAGCAGATCATCGAACCCCTGAAGAACAAGCGACTGGTGTTGACGTCGATGCTGACAAACGTCATCGCGGTTCCACTCCTGGCGTTCGCGCTGACCAGTGTTATTCCGATGCATGAAGGTTTCAGGATCGGAATCATTCTGTACGCCCTTGCGGCAGGGACCGAGGGCGGCCCCAAGTTCGTCCAGATCGTAAAAGGCAACGCGGCGTTTGCCCTGGGGTTGCTGATATTGCTGTTGACATTCACGGTGATCTGCCTGCCGATGGTGCTCTCCCTGGCCGTGGAGAACCTTCAATTTCCGCGAGGAGAACTCGTCCTCAAACTCCTGATCGTGGTCGCCCTTCCCATCGGCCTGGGCCTGTTGCTGAATGCCAAGGCAAAGTCCGTCGCGGACAAGCTGAATCCGGTTATGCACCGTTTGTCGATGATCTTACTGGGGATAGCGTTCTTCGTCCTGATTTACGTATACTACGGCGACTTCATTGCATTGCAGGGCGGCGCCATCCTGGCGGGCCTGGCGTTTTTCGTACTGGCATACCTGGCAGGCTATTTTTCCGGAGGGCCGGAATGGCAGAACCGGCGGGCGCTGGGCATCATGACCTTTGCCCGCAACGGCAGTATCGCGATGATGATCGCCGGACAGGTTTTCACGCATGAACCCAAGGTGTTGGTGATGGCCACCGTGATGGCGGCCGCATCGGTTATAGGGGCCGTTCTGATCGTGGTGCTGACGGGCCGCTCGGTTCCCGAATCGACCTGATCCGGTAGCAGAACGCGTTTGTGTCTAACGGTCTTGGGCCTGGTTCCCCAGGCGGTACTCAGCTCCTGCCAGCCCTGTCCCTGCAGGCGTCGCGCACCACGCGCCGCAGTACCTTGCCGACGGGGCTCAGGGGCAATTCCGATGCAATGCTTATGGAGGCAGGCCTGTAGTTGACCGCCAGTCTTTCCGCCAGGAATTCATGCAGTTCGTCCAGGTCGATACTTTCACCATTGCGCAGGACGATTTCGGCATGAACCGCTTCACCACAACCGTGATCGGAACCGTGATCGGGAACACCCACGACCGCGACCATCATGACCGCCGGATGCGCCATGATGGCTGCTTCCACCATGTTCGGATAAACCTTGCAGCCGTTGCACACGATGGTGTCCTTGACCCGGTCAAGCACGTACAGGAAACCATTTTTGTCGATACGCCCCATGTCGCCTGACTTCCAGAAACCGTTACAGAATTCGGCCTCGGTCTTTTCAGGATTCTTCAGATAACCCATGCAGATGGCGCGTGATCGCATCCAGATCTCACCGTCCTGTCCGTCCGGGACCGGTTTTCCATCTTCGCCCATGATGAGCAGTTCAATCCCCGGAATTACCTGGCCCGCCGAAGAAAAATGGGTCTCGTCACCGGACTCGCCGGGCAGGTGCCCGGTCTTGCTGAGCACACAGGTTGCAGCAGGATGCTCGGAGCTGCCGTACATCTGGACGAAAATATCACCGAAACGCTGGCGCAACTGCCCGAGCCGGGTCGGGCTGATCGGGGAGGCTCCGTAGTAAATGGTCTGCAGAGAGGACAGGTCGGCTTCTACCGCCTCAGGAGCCACCAGCAGCCGGTACAGCATAGACGGAACCATCAGTGAATCCGTGATCTTTTCCTGCTCAACGGTCTGGCACCAGGTCTCCAGCGTGCGGTCGTTCATTGTCAGGTTGCAGCCTCCTTTGAACAAGTTCGGGAAAAATACGATACCGGCCGCGTGGCTGATCAAACCAAAGTGCAGCAGGCGGACACTGCGTGAAGGCACGGGATCGGCCATCGCAAAATGCAGATCTCGCGAGGCCATCCAGTTGTCGATGTTGTACATGACGGCCTTGGGTGCGCCGGTGGTGCCACCCGTAAAACGCATTACCAGGCAGTCATCCCTGTCGTGGTTAACCACGTGCGGATTCTCTTCGCTGACGCCTTCCAACAGGTCCCAGAAATACAACACCCCCGGGTATTCCTCACCCGGGGGATCCATGCTGACAACGGTGACGCCAAATTCCTTGAAAAGTGCGTTGTGCGTGGGCAGCAGTTCAAGCTCGGTGAAAACGACCTTGGGATTGACCAGCCCAATCTGACTCATTTGAGTTTCCAAGGCATCGGTCGTGTTGGTATAGCAGGCGCAGGCTTCACCTTTGAAGGCCGTGAAAAAAAACAGAAGGGAGAGGTTGTCGTTGTTCAGGATATTGAGCCAGACGTCTCCGCGACGCAGCTGGAGCCGGTCGCGCATCATGTTGACGATGCGATTGGTCAGCCGGTGGTATTCGACGAAACTGTAGCGGCGGTCGCGCTCGACATTCACAACGCACTCGGCGTCGCCGTAGGTTTTCGCCAGGTTCTCACTGACAATGGAAAAATCAATCTGCATGCGGTTCAGTCTCCTTCGGGCCGGCACCCGGTTCAGTTGGCGTATCTGTCCGGGGCCCGGCATTCATCAGCGAAATTTCCCGTATTATCCACCACAGGGCATCACCTTAAAAGGGGGGGGCAAATGTCGGTATGTACCGGTCGGCACATACCGTTCGGGATTGGGATTTCTTTTTTGAATCCTAACCTTTTCAACCACCAGGAACTTGTTATTGCTGGAAAAAGAGTTGTCTATTGAATGTACATTCGGGATACCGGGTGATCCGCCCCCCCGACTAGGGGGGCTGCCAACAAGGAATGAAGCACTAAGCTGACGTCATCTGCCCTAATCGGGCCAATCTCCTTTTCAACATCGAGGTTAATCAAATAATGGAACTCAAAACCGAACTAGGATTACCAGCCGTCGGGCTGACCGGATTCGAACCACCACTCACGGAACTCGAGGTCACCGTGCAGGATACCGTGCATCGCTTCGCCCGCGATATATTGCGCCCAATCGGCAGAGAACTCGATCGCATGAGTGCGGAAGACGCTATCGCGCCAAGTTCACCATATTACACCGTATTGGCCGAAGCCGCTCAACTGGGGATGGACCCGTCGTTCTTCGAAGAGTTCGAGCCGGAAGTGGCAGTCCGTCTGGAATCCATCGTTGGCGAAGAACTGGGCTGGGGTGACGCCGGCCTTGCTATCTCGATGGGCGTGGCGGGCTTTCCCATGATGATGGCCCAGGCGGCCGGCAACCAGGAGCTGATTGACCTGTGCGAGGGCAAAATCGGTTGCTGGATGGTCACCCAGCCGGACCGCGGTTCGGATGTTTCCTGCATACACGCAGAAGAATGGCCGGCGGGAGCGCCCGGCAACAAGGGTAATGTCACGGCGGTTGTCTCAGGGGACGAGATCGTCATCAACGGCCAGTGTTCCGCCTGGGTTTCCAACGGTGCCGTAGCACAGGTGGCACTTTGCTACATCGCCGCCGACTACGGCAAGGGCTACATCGGTGAGGATCAGCTCGCCAACGGACTGGTGGCGATCGTGCCACTCGATCTGCCCGGTGTTTCACGCGGCGCGCCGTTGGACAAGCTGGGTCAGCGCCCATTGCCCCAGGGTGAAATTTACTTCGACAACGTGCGCATTCCCCGCCGTTTCGCCGTCGCCGAACAGGACGCTTACTACGGCAACATCAGCTCATCCTGGTCCCATGGGGGAACCCTTATGTGCCAGGTCTTTACTGGCGTCGCGCGCTCCGCCTTCGAACTGGCGCTGGCCTATGCGCACGAACGGAAACAGGGCGGTGCAAAGCTCATCAAACATCAGCTGACTCGCTATCGCCTTGGCGACATGGCACGGCGCGTGGAACTGGCGCGTGCCACAGCACGCCGCAGCCTTGCTTATGCGCGGACCTCTCCCCAGACTCACGCTTACGTCACGGCGCTGGGCAAAGTCACCGTCACCGAGCAGGCCATGAAAGTCGTTCACGAGGCGTTCCAAATGTTTGGAGGCAACGCCACGTCGCGCGAGTACCCGATCGAGAAAATCTTCCGTGATACGCGCTCCGCGCTTATTGAGGATGGCGAGAATTACATCCTGTCCATGCGGCTGGGTGCGCTCCTGTCAAAATTGTACGAAAACGGCTGGACGCAAAACTGACGTCAGCGAACTGAAAACAAAAGGAATCAAAACATGGCAAATTATCCTGTAGTAGTTTATGGCGCCAGTGGCTACACCGGCATGCTGGTTATAGACTGGTTGATCGACCAGAATATCCCGTTCAAAGCTGTCGGCCGTAACGCTGCGCGCGTCAAGGAGATGATGGAAGAACGCGTTGTCCGTCTCGAGTCAGCAACCTATGAAATCGTCGAAGTCGGGCACGATGTCGACGCGTTGATCAAGGTATTCAAAGGCGCGAAAGTCGTCTGCAACACGGTCGGGCCGTTCTGCAAGTACGGGCTGACGACCGTCGAAGCGGCGTTGAAAGCCGGTTGCCACTACATCGATACGACCGGTGAACAAAGCTTTGTAAGAGAGGTTCGTGACCAGTTCGGGGGGCTGTTCCGCCAGGCAGGCCTAGTGGTTGCACCGTCCGTCGCATACATGTATACGCCGGTTGAGATCGCGGCCGAGTTGGCGTTGGAAACGCCGGGCATCGATGTGCTGGAAACGGCGACCATCGCCCGTGGTCCGCGCACAGGCGAGTCGGGTGTAACGGTCGCGTCGACGAACACGATTTTTCAGATGTTCCGATTACCCGCGTACTACCTGTGGGACAACGAGCTTGTCCCGTATGCACCGACAGATTCGTTTAATATTTGTACCCCCGATTATTTTCAGCCGGTGTTCGGGCTTCCCTGGAATGGCACAACGCTGCCTATCTATTATCAGCGCGACGCCCGGGTACGCACCTGTCAGTCTGCCGTCGCATTCTATGACACCGACGTTATGAAAACCGTGCACGCACTTGGGCAGAAGTGGGATGCTGAATACAAGGACCTGCCGGTTGAGGAACAGGATGCCGTAGTGAAGGCCATGGCAGAGTCAACGACGCCAGCATGCCTCCGAGGGAACGTTCAACGCTGCAACGCTCCACGGATTTTGCAATCGGACGTGGCAATATGGCTTCAGTACGAGCGACTGTTCACGGTCTTACGCCGTACATATCGACCGGGGCACTGCAGACGGCAGCCGTCGTCAAGCTGATTGAAAACGACTTTGCGCAAGCCGGTTTTAACTCGGCGTGCCAGGCCTTTGGACATCGCTACCTACTCGGCTTTCTGGAACAACGCGGTCTCGCGCGAGCTAAAGTCATCGAACTGTAAGCTGCAGGCGGGATTTCACAACAAGGGATGTCCACGATCGAAAAGGTCGTGGCAACGAATCAAATTTTGATCAGGAAATGTTCATGAAGAAATTTTGGTGGCTGCCATTTGGCAAGGTCCCGGAGATCAACAGCAAAGAGCTACAAGAACAGCTTCAGGCTGCAGATTCGCCAGTGGTTATCGACGTACGAACGTCATCGGAATTCGAACAAGGTCACATTGCAGGTGCCATCAACGTGCCGGTCACGAGTTTGAAGTCCAGGCTCGCCTCCCTTGATTTGCAAGTAGATCAGCCGGTCGTGGCCCTGTGTCGTTCGGCACGCCGCAGCATTCCGGCCGTCCGTTTGTTCAAGAGAGCCGGCATGGAGGACGCCTGTCAGTTGCAGGGTGGAATGATCGCCTGGGAGAAGGAGGGGTTGCCAACGGTCAGTCCCGGCCAGGATAAGTAATCGGACGCCTGGAACTGACATGGGAGAATGGAAGAACATGGGCAACACATTGAAAGCAGTCAGGTCGCTGGGCACGACGCTGGTTCGCCTGGAACTCGAAGCCCTGGTAACCGGAAACCGTGGCGTACCATCGAAAACCCTAGAACTGTACGATTCCGAACCAGACCGCCTTTCAGGCGGCCGCATAACTCAGACGTTAAGTGGCTAGAGCAGACCCATACGCAGCTTTCAGATAGGGGGGCTCTGGAAATTTCAATGATTCGTTGTCCAGTTTGGCATTTAGGTCATTACAGGAGGAAACAATGAATACACTCGCTATATTGGGTCCGGCCGCGGTACTCGTACTATGGTCGCTCGTTGTCATGTTGTGGATGGTAATCACGCGGTTTAAGGCATTTTCCGATGCGGGAATCAAGCTGGCCGAGGTCCCAGCTGGAGGTCGCTACGTGGATCTCCAGCCGAATATGCCAGCAAAGGTTAACTGGGTATCGCACAACTACACTCACCTGATGGAGCAGCCAACTATATTCTATGCGGTGATAGCCGTACTTGCATTGGCGGGCGACAACAGTGGACTCAATCTCACACTGGCCTGGTCTTATGTCGGCCTTCGCGTCCTGCACAGCCTATGGCAAATACTTTCTAACGTCATTATCGTGCGCGTTACTCTCTTTTCAATATCGTCATTTTGCCTTTTGGGGTTGGCGATTAACGCCGTAAGAATAACGGTATTCTAAAATTGAAAGGGTGTTATTTAAGATTTGATACGCTTAGATAATCTGCGGACGAGTTGGCATGAATAAACCACTATGTATTGTCGCCGGCGTTGGGCCTGGAAATGGATTAGCTCTTTGTAAGAAGTTTCTTGACGAAGGATATCAAGTTGGGATTCTCGCCAGAAACCTTGAACGAATGAAGGAATACGCTAATGGTAGCGAAGATATCTTTCCATTTTCATGTGATTTATCTGATCCAAATTCTATCAATGAAGTGTTCTCACAAATCACAAATACTTTAGGGGTTCCTAAAGTGGTGATCTATAACGCAGGCTCGGGCTTATTTGGTGCACCCCTTGAGACATCTCTTTCCGACTTCGAAGGAGCCTGGAGGCTAAATGCTCTGGGTTTGCTTTCTGTATCCAAATTTGTGGCTCCAATGATGATCAAAAATGGAGGGGGAAATATTCTAATTACAGGAGCAACTGCATCTCTGCGTGGCGGAGCAAAATTCGCGGCTTTTAGTTCTGCCAAGGCAGCCCAAAGAAATCTGGCTCAATCTCTGGCACGTTCTCTTGGACCTGAAGGAATTCATGTCTCCCTCATCATAATTGACGGTGTAATTGATATTCCAAGAACTAGAGAGATGTTTCCGGGAAAGCCGGATAGTTTTTTTATGCAACCTGACGACATTGCAGATACTTACTACAATTTGACTCAGCAGAATAAGACAGCGTGGACATTTGAAGTAGATATCCGTTCAAGTAGTGAGGTATGGTAACCATGTATAACAAGCGCTTCAAAAATGACGCCTGGCGGCGCATTTTAAGCGGGCGTTTATATGCACTAGTGGCTACGTTCAGCCCCAAACTTTATACATACTATTATATGGCTATTGAACCATATAGGTGTTAGTGTAGTCTCATGAGTAAGGGGAACTTTGAATGGGACGATGCTAAAGACTTGGCGAATCAAGCAAAACATGGTCTTTCATTCTCCGAAGCTCAGTTTGCATTCGCTGACCCGGATCGAGTTATCGCCCGTGACCTGGGACACAGTGATGAGGAAGATCGGTTTTATTGTTTCGGTCGCCTCGGCGAAGGAATCGCCACAGTGAGATTCACTTACCGTGACGAGACTATTCGAATTATTGGAGCAGGTTATTGGCGTAAAGGTAAACGAATTTATGAGCGCGAAAATCAAATACACGGATGAGCCAATTGGAGAGGTTGAGGTGGTGGCAGATATGCTTCCTTCACCTGAGGAGTTGGCGTTTAAAGAAGATACTGTGAAAGTCACAATTTCTCTTAGCAAATCCAGCGTCGATTTCTTCAAACAGGAAGCGAAAAAACACGATACAAAATATCAGCAAATGATCCGGCGCTTACTAGACGCGTACACTCATGCGCAGAGTCGGCATATAACAAATCATTCAACGCGGACGCGTTAGCTCGCACCGAAAAACGGGCCTCAGTGGCCTGGGCACAACGATTAAAACGCGTATTTAGCATTGGAGATTGAAACCTGCGACAAGTCTCAGATTTGGGTCGCCTGCAGTATGAGTTAATGCATGCATGTCAGTTTCAGGCTAAAGGGCTTTTATCCCTCTTAAACCCGGTGGGTTATAAAGGGATTCGAACTACGGTAGCAAGGACAATAAACGGGCACTAACACTCAGGCTGATACAAAAAACCAAAGTCGCCCAAGTAACTTGACTTTTCGAAATACGCGTGTAACGTAATCATCGTGACTCTCTTAACGGAGAAGTGCTGATGAAGAAAGATAAAAAGGGATTATCCCGGCGATCTTTTCTGAAGGCTACCGCTGCGACCGGTGTTTCGGCAACGTTATTTGAGGATGCGAACGCCACACCGCTCAGAGTTCCCAGTGCTGAGTACGGCCGGGAAAAAACGGTGCCTGTCTTATGCGAAATGTGTGCCCAGCGCTGTCCCGCAAACGCCTATGTCAAAGATGGCAAGGTAATACGGCTGGAAGCCAGCCCGGTACATGAGTACCAGGGAACCTGCGGCCGCTCCCGTGCCGCAGCTGGTGCGCTCTACAATGACGATCGAATCACCACACCGCTGATACGGACCGGGGAGCGAGGAGAGGGGAAATTCCGTCAAGCGTCCTGGGAGGAAGCCCTTGATCTCGTGGGTGAGAAACTCAAAAAGCTTCGCGACGACAGGGAGCCGGAGAAAGTGGTCCTGTTTTCGCGATTTTCATCGGCCAAGATCTGGGACGCCAAGTTTTTCGATCTTTACGGTACTCCCAACAACGTGGGTTATGGGGATACCTGCTTTTGGGCCGTCGCCAGCAGCTATCAGACGATCGTTGGTCCAGGTGGTCCGGGAACACACTCCAGCGACTTTGAGAACGCAGACTACGGCCTTATCGTAGGCAGAAACCTCGGCGGAGCCATCATTCCCCACGGTTGGGGGGCCCAGTTTGGCAAAGGGTTGCGCCAAGGACTGCCCCTGACTGTTGTGGACCCCCGGTATCCCAATGAAATGGGACAATCCTACGCCGAGTGGCTGCCTATCCGTCCAGGGACCGATCTTTCTTTTCTGTTGGGGGTTCTGCATTTTGTCATCAGCAAGGATTACATCGATAAAGAGTATCTTTCGAAAACCAACCTGGATGCCTTGATCAATCCGGAAACGCTGCTTCCGGTTGAAATGGACCGGACTGTAACCCCCAATGACTACCTGGTGTTCGACAAGGCAACCCAGTCTTTCGTTCTGTCCCGAAACGCAGCCACACCAGCCTACGAAGGTCTCCACGAGTACAACGGCACCATGGTCCAGCCGGCCATGGAACTGCTGAAGAAAAGCCTTCTGGACCTTGATCCGGAACAACTGTCCGAGAGCTGCACCATTCCCGTATCCAGAATGGAGGCAGTAGCCGACAAGTTGCATGGAGCCGCACCAAAGGCCTTTGTGGAAATCGGTTATCGATGTACCCGCCACAGCACGGATTTTCGCGCCCAGATCTGTGTGCACATGCTCAACGTCCTGCTTGGCCTCTACGGGCATGAAGGCGGCGTGCTACAGAATCGTATTGTGAAACTCGGTGGCCTGCCGGTGGAGTTTCCAAAGCCGGATATGAGCAAGAACATCCTGAAATGGAAGATCGATAACCAACCGGACCGGTGGACCGCCAGCACTTCGCAGGGAAGAGCCGGGATCATCCAGGCAGTCCTGGACGGCAAGCCTTACAAGCCAAAGATGTTCTTTCTCTGGGGGCAGGATATTGTCAGCGGGACGGCCGGCGGCAAGGACATCACCGATGCTTTCAAGAGTGTTGAATCCGTCATCGCCGTGACACCCTTCTGGTCGGATAGCGCGATGTACGCGGACGTCATCCTGCCAGAGTGCACCTTCCTCGAACAGGATGAGCCTTTGTTCACGTACTTCAAGTGCCTCATTCCGGTAATCGGTGTTAACTGCAAGGCGGTAGACCCGGTCATGGGCAGCAAGGACGGATACTGGATCCTTTGCCAGATCGCCAAACGCGTGCTCCGGGAAGAAGAATACAACCAATACTTCCTCCAACTCGAAAAGGAGGGAATTCGTCCCACGTGGGAGAGTCAGTTCGCGGGTATCAGGAAATACGCGAAGGGGAATTTGACTGAGGAGGAACTTAACACCCTGCCACGGACCCTGGACGATCTGCTTGAGCAGGGAAGCTGGGGGACGCAACGGATAGTAAGCGACCAGAAGCCGCCGCAGACCTCGACGGGCAAGTTTGAGGTGTATAGCTTCAGACTGGCCGAAAAGTACGACATGCTCAAACGGGATTACCCTGACTACCGCGACAGGATATTTGCGTTCCCGCTCCCGATTCAAATCGAACCGCGCTGGATGGGGCAAAAAGCCAAACTTGGTGAGGACGAGTTTGTTCCGGCAACGGGTTTCACGCCGCTGTCCGCTTTTTCCGGTGCACAGGCGAGGGATAATCCGATCCTGGTATCCCTGCATCACCGGATGAGGTATGCCACTGTCTTCATCAACGAAGAGCGAGCCCGCCGCCTTGGGCTGGAAGAAGAAGACCTGATTGAGATATGGATGGATGAATACCCGGATGAAAAGCAGCAGGCAGTACTGTCCGTGAGTAAGGTCATTCACAAAGATGTGCTTTTCAGCTACCACGGTCTGGGAAAGGGCGGACAGAGAACCACTGAAAAGTTTCTATACGCCAGAAAAAACGGTATCAATCTCAATCATTTCGGCAGGCTCCGGTTGTCACCCGGCGTTTGCGGACACACACCCCAAGATATCATCCTGAAAATAAGGAAGATAGGAAGGTCTGGTGATGCGCTATCTAACTATGTATGACAGCATTAGCTGTCTCAACTGTCTGGCTTGCATGAGCGCCTGCTCAATGGAAAACAGGATGCGCATGGAACGAGATGAAGGCGTGTCTCTCGAGCGGGCAGTCAACGATTACCTTCCCCGAACCTATTACCTGCGCCCCTGGCGCAGAGAGGTGGGAGAGTACCCCAACGCTCGCCTGTTGGTTGCCTTTGAGCATTGCAGGCACTGTGAAATAGCTCAGTGCCTGATCAACTGTCCCACTAAAGCCATCGAACGACGACCTGGTGGACAGGTAGTCATCAACGCGTCGGCATGCATCGGATGCCGCACATGCCAGGACGTTTGTCCCTTCAATATACCTAAATTCGACAAGCAGACGGGCAAAGCGGGGAAGTGCATTGGCTGTTATGATCGGGTGGAAGCCGGGATGAAGCCTGCCTGTGTCTCTGCCTGCCCGAGCCAGGCGCTCATATCCGGCCCTGAAGACATCGTCCTGGCCGAAGGTGAACGTCGCATCTCCAGTTATGCTAACCGCCTTGGGCGCGAATTCGTGCTCTACGGTAAGGACAAGATCAATCGCGTGGTTGGCAAATTAGGCTGGGTGAGTATCGCTGCCAAGGAGGATGCCGAACATTACGATTTATTTGCGAAACCGGCTAAGGCGACCATGGTCGCCCGCGATGTGGTCAAGGTTGGTGGCGCCGTCGGAGTTGCCGGTGTTGTAGCCGGAGCCGCTCTCCATACACTGTATCTCGTCACCAAGCGCAAAAACCATGTAAAAGCCGCCGAAACGCAGACCGAGGACGTGTCCGATGAATAATCAATCGGAAATAATTATCGCATTCACCCGATTAGAGCGTTCGTTCCACAAACATCTGCTCCACTTTATGGTTTTTTTCATTATCACCGGGCTGCCAATTCTTTCTACGAGCTTTAGCTTCTTGGGAGCACTTTTTGCCATACCCTACGATTTTATAGGGAGCGTGTATACGGACCTGTCCACCTCGGGCCTGACAGAAAACGAGCAGCTAGCCGTTGGCCTGCAGGTCGCACGTGTCATCCACCGCCTAACTGCTCTGTTTTTTCTCATAATGGCAATACCATTTGTAGTGGTCCAACTCGCTCAAATCCGAAGTTGGCAGATCTGGCCCGAGGACAGCTGGAGCCCGGTGGCCTTCTTAGGCGGTATCAAAGGCTTGTGGGTCAACTATGTTTCCCTTGGGCATGTTCGGATTGGTAAGTTCAACGTCGGCCAAAAGCTTCTTGCCTGGACCATGATCGTGTGCATTACGGCCGTCACGGTCAGCGGTTTCGTACTGATGTTCAGGGATCTATTCTCGCAAGAAATCCAGGAATTCTGTCGTTTTGTGCACGCCGCCAGTTTTGTGGTCATTGGCGTTTTCCTCATCGTTCATGTGTACTTGGCCACGCTGGCTATGAACCGTCAGGCGTTGACCGCCATGTTTGGAGATGGAAATTTGCCTGTTGATTATGTCAAGAGTCATCACCCGATCTGGTATGAGAAGTTGACCGGCGAAAAGCCTGGGCAGACATCATCGGAAAAGGCGGGACAGTTGGTCGAAGAAAGGGACCCTGAGGATTAAAAGTCCTGTCGTCCCGTGGTTGAGAAACGCGGGGGACTGCGGATCCACAAGTGCCTGGCCCCCACACATGGTCTATCTTACGCCGCCCGCGGCGAGGCCCATTGCGCTCCAGAAACTCAACGGTTTCTGCTCACCACTGGTGATGATCCCGATCGAATCAGCCGTGACACCGCTCACATAATAGATTCCTGACTGCAGGTCGTAAGCCCCGTGGGTCACTGCCATGGCGCTGGGAACATCGTAATTCGGCGCTTCATAAGCATAGCCGACTCGCCACAACCGGCCCTGGTCGTCGTAGGACTCCGCGGACAGCGCCGTCCAGGTGTCTTCATCGAAATAAAACACACGGCGATGATAAATATGGTGCGCACCCTCCTTGAGCGTGGCTTCGACCACCCACACGCGGTGCTTTTCCCAGCGATTGAAATCCGGGTTGATGAACTTCTCACCAAGGCTTTGCTCTGACGGCGTGACGAAGTTAAACGTATAACTGTTGTACGGTACGTACATTTCCTTTTTTTCGATCAGCTTCCAATCGAAACGTTCCGGTGAGCCGTTGATGAGGTAAGCATCGTCGAAAGTGGCGATGCCGCCAGCTCCGCTGTTCGGTGGATCAAACGCCACGGCAGGTGCGCGGCGCGCCCGCCGTTGCCCTTTCAGGTACTGCCAGGCGCGTCGGCCGGCGCCATTGGTGAAGTCCATCGGATCGATCATCAATAACTTCTCACCGGCACGTCGGGCCGGACCGGTGTAGTCGATACGGAGCATGAAAATATCTTCGGAGCCGGTGTTGTAGTCCTTGTCCGGGTTATAGTGCGGCCATTCCTGGGCTACCTTTGCCTCCAGGGCCACGATGGTTGCGCCATTCTTATCTTTGTAGACATTTTTGTACTGGGCTTCTATGTGCGTGCCCTCCCAACGCAGCAGGTGATTCCAGTACACTTCGAGCCCGTTCTGAGGAATCGGAAACGGCGTGCCTGACTTGATGTCCTCAAGCCGCAGACCGTCATCCTTCAACTGGGTGTGGGTTGCGTTGTAAATGGTGTTCTCGTAATACCAGTCCGGCGCCGCGAAGCTGCGGTGGGTCGGCCACACCTTGACCTTGTAACCGTCACCTCCATAGAGCTCAAGAAGGGCCTGGGTGCCGTCGGTCAGGTGTCCGGCATGCTCTGCCATGTTGTCCTTGGTAATGATCAGGAAAGGCGCCTCATCTGCCCAAGGGTCAGGGCGCTTGCCGCTACCCGACTCGTAACTTGCCGGTGGTTGGATCTGGCCTCCTGTCCATGCTGGAATGGTACCCTCAGCGTTTCCGGCTTTTTCCGCACCAAATGGCGTCAGTTCACCACCCAGCTTCTCAGCCATTGCCGGCGGGACTGCAGCCATTGCCTTACCCAGGCAGGCAATGGCCAGCGCCGCAACCAGGATTTTATACTCTAAATTCATGAGGATTCATATGATATTCGGTTGGCAAATCCGAGGCGTCCTGGTTTCATTCATGGCTGTGCGGGTTTGGGCTTCAACAGGAAATGGGCGAGTGCGGGCATCAGGATCAGGGCGCCGATCATGTTCCACAGGAACATGAAGGTCAGCAGGATGCCCATATCGGCCTGGAACTTGATCGGCGACAACGCCCAGGTGATGACACCGGCAGCCAGCGTGACACCGATTAGTGCGACCACCCGGCCGGTAAACATCAGCGTTTCGAAATAGGCCTGCTTCAGAGGAATACCCCGGCGTCTCTTGGCCAGGATCACGGTCAGCACGTACAGTGCGTAATCCACACCGATACCCACCCCCAGGGCGATCACCGGCAACGTGGCCACCTTGATACCGATACCCAGCCAGACCATCAGCGCCTCGCACAGGATGGTGGTGAGCATCAGCGGCACCACGGCGCAAACCACACCGGCCAGTGAACGGAAAGTCAACAGGCACAACAGCATAACCGCGCCGTAGACCCAAAACATCATTTCGCGGTTGGCTTTCTTGACCACGATGTTTGTGGCGGCCTCGAACCCGGCACTGCCGGCCGCGCCGAGAAACTGCACCTTGGGTGTCTGGAATTCTTCATTGAAGGCGTCCTGCGTTTCCACCACGCTGGTTAGTGTTGCAGCCTTGTGGTCTTGCAGGTACACAATCATCGGCCACATGGAACAGGCCGGATTGACATAACCCAGTCCGATTAGCTCGGATACCGAATAGTTGACCGTGTCCTGGTTGCGGAACAGCGTATTGAACTTGATATAGCCCTCATTCAGGCCAGCCAGCATCTGTCGGATGCGGGTATTCAGGCCACGCACACCCTCAACCCCTTCCAGGCCCAGCATGCGCCACTCGAGTTCATTGGCCAGGCTCAATACTTCGTGATCGAGGCAGCCATCCATATCGGACTTGACGATGATCGCAAAGACGTCGCTGCTGGTTGAATAATTGTCGTTCATGAAGGCGACATCCTGATTGTAACGCGAGTCCGGCCGCAGTTCCGGCGCACCCGGGTCCAGATCGCCGATCTGCAAGTCCCTGGCGACGGCAAGTCCCATGATGGCCATAACAGCGGCAACGGCTATCGCCACCGTCGCCCCCTTCCGTTCAGTGAACACCAACAAGAACCGCCACAACGCATGCGCATCCTCCGGTTTTTCTGCCGGATTCGACGCATGTTCCACGGATTTCTGCCGGACTCCACGATACGACAACACCACCGGAACCAGGATCAGGTTGGTGAAAATCAGCATGCTCACGCCGATACTGGCGGTCAACGCAAGATCCTGGATGACCGGGATCATGATGATCATCAGCACGGCGAAGCCGACGCCGTCGGAAAGCAAGGCAGTCACACCCGCCAGGAACAGCTGCCGGAAGGTATAGCGGGCAGCGATGTAGTGATGCGTGCCGGCAGCGATGCTCTGAATCACACCATTCAGCTTTTGCGCACCGTGGCTGACGCCGATCGCAAACACCAGGAACGGCACCAGTATCGAGTACGGGTCGAGTTCGAATCCAATGGTGGCCAGGATTCCGAGTTGCCAGACCACGGCCACGACGGTACACAGAATGACAATGAGCGTCGCTCGAATTGCCCGCGTGTACCAGTACAGCAGCATGGCCGCAATGACAATCGCCACCAGGAAGAAGATCATCACCGATACCATGCCGTCGAGCAGGGAACCCACTATTTTGGCAAATCCCGTGATATGCACCTTCAGATCGGCATGTTCCGATGTACTTCCGAAGTCGTTTTCCAGGGTAATTACCACGCCATGGGCCAGTTCCTCGTTTGGGTCGGCATGCTTTATATTCTTGAACATGACGCCCTGGTATCTCTCACGCAGATGCTCGAGTTCGCTGCTGAAATGGTGGAGGTTGAGCGAATTTCCGCTTTCCGGATCGAATTCAAGCAAGGGGATCAGGATTGTCGCCGAGCGAGCGTCGTTGGATACCAGGTCGCCGATGATGCCGGCGCGACGCACGTTCAGTTTCAATTCTTCGATCTGTTCGAGTGAAAAGTCGAAACCATCCTGCACCACCGGTCCGCCTTCAAATCCCTCCTCGGTAACGACCTTCCAGCGTGTATTCGGAGTAAACAGGGATTTCATTCCGATGCGGTCTACGCCGGGAATAAAAAACACTTCCTGGCTGATATGTTCGAACGCCTCGAGAAATTCCGGCTCGTAAATGGTCTCACCCCTGGTTTCCACTGCCATCCTGAGGTTATTGCCGAGACCGGTCAGTTCGTGTTTGTTGTCGTTGTAATTGACCACAAAAGGGTGATTCTGGGGCAACATCTTTTCGAAGCCGGCCTTGAGCTCGATCTTGGTGGCCTGGTAACCCAACACCAGCGTGACGATCGTACAAAAGATCAGTACGACCGGCCGGCTGTTGAATACAAGACGTTCGAGAAAAGTGCCGCTGTCGCAGTCAAATTCATTCAGGTCGGCAATGACAGGCAGGTGTGGTTTTGTTGTTGTTGCCATGAAAATCCCGTTATGTTCAGTTCAGCTTCACGACGCGTACGCCGCCCAGCCCAACCACTACCAATTCGCCCGGCCGGCCTTCCTCGATGCCGGTTATGGGAAACAGGGGGTCCGTCACCATCTTGTGGAAGTGTTGACCCTCATCGTTGCTGAGCAGGATCTCACCGGCCTGGCTTGCCAGAACAATACGGCGATCTGCAAGGCGGATCGAATCCACCACCGCTGCCGAAGTAGGTAAATCGAGGGTGACCCAGGTTTCGCCCCGGTCAACAGAACGGAAGCCATTGCCGCGCAAGCCGGCAACGATCAGATCACCGCCGCTGCTGCTGACGATCGTGAAAATACTGCCGTCGTAATTCAGGTTTGCCTGCCTGAACCGGGTACGAGGCTGGTCCTGGATCCAGACCAGGCCCATTTCACCCACAACATAGCGTTTGTCGGGGCTGATCTGGTAGTCGTAAATATGTCGAAAACTGTGGTCTGCGTGATTTTCCAGCGTCGGCTTCCAACTCGCTCCGCCATCATTGGTGCGCATGGACATGCTGTAGGCACCGAACACCAGGCCAGACTGTTCATTCTCGAACCATAGGCAGAAAAACGGCCTGTCCGCACCCTGTCCCTGGGCAAACAGCATTTCATCCATCATGACCTGGTAGGTTTCGTTACCGGGGTCAGAATCGAGCATTGACTGGTAATACCTGATACCGCTATCCGCAGCCTCGTAACCGTCCAGTTGCTTGATCCAGTTCTCACCGCCGTCACTGCTGTGCAGCACCACGCCATCGTGGCCGGAGGCCCAACCCTTCTGCGGGTTTATGAAATAGGCGGTGAGCAAGGTTGAGCGCACTGGCACACTGGCCTGTTGCCAGGAATCGCCCCAGTCGTCGGAATACAGGATGAACCCGCGTTGACCAACCACGACCATGCGGTCACCCGCCCGGGTGATGCCAAACAGCCTGGCCTGGGTCGCCCGATCGCTCGGAACCGCCGGCAGATCCAGCACGTCGTAAACCTCGCCGCGCGCAGCACCCCATGCCGGCGAATGCGGAAGCAGCATCAAGGCCGCAAGCAGGACCAGATGTCTGATCAAGACTCCACCCAACAATTTCGTTCAACTCCCATGTTCTTTGAGCGATGATAAACCAACCGAGCCTCGTTGCGAGGCCCGGTTGTATACTGCGCTTACCTGACTGAGCTTACCTGACGGCGCCGGCGGCGAGCCCCTGTGCTGTCCAGAAGTTGGCCGGTTTCTGCTCGCGGCCTGTGAACACGCCTGCGCTTTCGGCTGAAAAGCCGTTGATATAATAGATACCGTTCTGCAGGTCATAGTGCCCGAACATCAGTGCCATGCCACTGGGGACCTCGTAAGAGGGAACCTGGTAAGAGTACCCCAGCCGCCACAACTCATTCTGGCCATCGTAAAGGTCGACCGCAAGCACGGCCCAGCTGTCTTCATCGACGTACAATACCCGGCGATGGTAGACGTGGCGTGAATCTTCCTTCAGCGTCCCTTCGATCACCCACATGCGGTGTTTCTCCCAGCGATTGTGATCCGGGTTGATGAACTTGTCACCCAGGCTCTGCTCGCTTGGTATCATATAGGCCAGGTCGTAACCGTTGTACGGTATGTACATTTCCTTCTTGCCGACCAGTTTCCATTCGAAACGTTCCGGGGAACCGTTCATCATGAACGCGTCGTCGTAGGTGGCCAGCCCGGCCGAAGAAGCGTTCGGCGTGTCAAAAGAAACGGCCGGCGCGCGACGCACGCGGCGCTGTCCTTTAAGATACTGCCAGGCGCGTCGACCGCCGCCACCGGTGAAGTCCTTTGGGTCGATAACCAGCAGCTTTTCGCCGGCGCGACGGGCAGGACCGTTATAGTCGACGCGGGCCATCCAAATATCATCGAAGCCGGTGCCATAGTCCTTGTCCGGGTTGTAAAACGGCCACTCATTATTGATCACTGCCTCGGTGCCCAGTATGGTGTTGCCCTTCTTGTCCTTATAGAGGGTCTTGAACTCGGTTTCGATGTGGGTGCCTTCCCAGCGCAGCAGGTGGTTCCAATATATTTCAATCCCGCTTTTGGGGATCGGGAACGGCGTGCCTGCCTTCGCATCCTCCAAGCGAAGACCATCGCCGGCCAGCTTGGTGTGAGAGGCATTGTAAACCGTGTTTTCATAATACCAGTCCGGTCCCGCGAAACTGCGGTGGCTCGGCCAGACCTTGATCTGGAAGCCATCGTCACCGAGACGCTCCAGCAAGGCCTTGCTGCCTTCTGTCAGCTGGTCGGCATACTGGGCCATATTGGCCTTGGTGATCACCAGGTAGGGCTCTTCGTTGGCCCAGGGATCCGGGCGTTTCCCGCTGCCCATTTCATAACTAGCCGGTGGTTCGGTCAGGCCGCCCGTCCAGGCAGGGATCGTACCGTCGGCATTAGCGGCAGCCTCTGCGCCAAAAGGCGTCAGTTCATTGCCCAACTTGGCAGCTTCTTCCGCCGAGACCGCGGCCATCGCCTGGCCTGCGCCACCGAGGCCCAGGACGGCGATCAATAGGGTCTGTTTAAATTTCATTACGTGTCTCCGTTGTTTCCAATTCATTGATCTGATCTGGGAATTCATAGCTTCAGAATGTCCGTTTAACGGTAAAGGCGATATTGTCGCGGTCGGTGATCAGGCCCAAAAGCCCGTTCTCTTCTTCACCGTAAATCATGGTGTACGTGGCCGAGACGGTCCAGGTGTTCCTGATGTTGAATTCCGGGCCGAAGGTAAAAGTGCCAATCTCAGGATTGCCGCCATTGCCGATGGCTGGTTCATTATCGATCGTGTAGGCCACCGAAATCGGAAATTTCATGTCAACGCCGGCGAATACCTGGAAGTACTCGGGGGCGATCTTAAAGCTCAGGCCCCAGGCCCAGTCGCCTTCCTTGATCTTCTTGTGCAGCAGGTTGTAGGGATCCGATTTGACCTTATCCGTCTCGGAGCCGACCAGTTCGACGATGTAGGCGCCGCCATCCCACAGGGCACTTCCTTTCAACAGGCCAAAAGCGTTGATGATAACGTGATTGGTCGATCCCACGGGACCGGCATAATTACTGGAACCGCTGGCATCGATATCAAAGCCCGGGCCCAGTATGGGCTGCAGGGGTGCGGGGATGTTGGCCAGCAACTGGATGGAGCTGCCGAGGTCCTGCCGCAGCGGTGCGTTTTCGCGCCGCACGTATTCAAGTGCGTAACTGATACCACCGATTTCCTTGGAAAGCGAGAAACCGAACAGGTCGATATTGTCCTTGTAGTTCCACTTCCACTGCCCGATGCCCAGCGCATCGCTGGCCAGTACGTCGGGCGGCGTTGCAAAGGTCGGGTAGAACGAGCTGAAGGGCGGAATGCCTGCGGCACCCAGGGTGGCGGTCGTCTGTCCGAAGTCCAGCGTTCCGACGAGGCCGTCCGGAATATTACTGGAGTAATTCACATAGAAAAACTGCGCTTCGAAGTCCCAGTTGTTGAAGTAGTACTGGAGGTTGAGACCCCAGTCGCCCGAATTGTCAGGCTCGCCATCCTTGACTTTCATAGAACCCATTCGGGGGAGAACCCCCGTTATGCCCGGCACCACCATCAACAGTTCGGGATCTTCACCCAGGATTTCAGCGGGACTCAGGTAGCTGCCCCGGGCCGGTAATCGCGTTTCCTGCCATTCCAGCCCGTAATAGGCATTCAATGTCAGGTTGGGCGTGATCTGCAGGACCGTTGAGATCTTGTTGGTGGGCAGGAACAGTTCCTGCGCCTCGCTGCCGGGAACCGTAAAGGCCTTGTTGAGGTCCAGCGGAATCATTGAGCTGGCCACACCGTGCACGGCGCCCTGGAAAAGGAGCGTATTACCCCAATAGATCGTATGGCGGCCGGCGCGGACGTTGGCGAACATATTGCCCATTTCGAAATTGGCAAAGACGAAAGCGTCCAGGATTTCGCCGCCGAAATAATGCAGGTCTTCACCGGCACTGTTCAGTTTACCCGGCTCGGTGCTGACACCGCCCCAGGTATTCCGGCCGCCCAGGTACGGGTTCTCAGCTGGAAATTTGGTCCTGCCGTGGTAGGCATAGTCGTACCAGCCGGCAGCGGATACGCGGAAACCGGCCTTGTCATTCCAGACTGCGTCGAATTCTGACAGGATATCGAAACGGGCGCTGGTGGTATCCCACTGCTTCCAGCCCAAGTCGCCGTCATCGGCCAGGATGCCGGTGGAAGCGTTGTTGCCCTGTAAATAAACGTCCGGATCCGGGCTTTCTGTTCGCAGTCCGAAGTTGAATTTCAGGGTATTGTCCCAACGAACTGTCCAGTCGTCGCCGGTGTCGAATTCCATGGCTAATACTGGCTGTGCGCCAAGCAGCACTACCGCAAGCAGTTGAGCTAACGCGAACCGCTGGCTTTTCAATGCCGTGTTCTTTTTTGTGTGCTTATGTCGTTTTATAGTTTTCACAGATTCCCATCCTCTGTTGCAGCCTGGTTTGCAGGCTTGGTCTCTTCAAATACACAGTTCCCGTTCCAAGAGCGATTACTGATGAAGCTAAAGTATTTGATCACGTGCATCCTTCGCGCCCCCCAACATGGGGGGTATCCGCCTATGGGTGTTCAGGTCTGAACAAAAAACGCTTATGGTACCTGGCAGGGAGCCGGTCAGGAGTAAAGGGCCTGCTTTCAGGACCCTTTGAAACAGGATGTTTCAAGAGGAGGCCTCAAGGATGGGTTTATGCCGTGTCCTGAAAGCAGGCCCCTTGCTCCGGACCGGCTTGTGAAATATGCCAGCTAGGCTGTATCTGGCGGCAACTCACCGGCGGCGATGAGTGCGGCCCGCATCGCGGCGACGAATGGCTCGATACGGTCAAGGAACAGCTCATCAAGCGGAGTACCCTTGAATTCTGGCAGGAAGGTCTTGTTCCAGTTCCCCCCGACCAGGGATATGCCGGCTGGCGTTTCGGACAGGACCAAACCGATGTCCAACAGTAACTTGATGGCCCCCGGCGGAGTTGCCTCGTAGGCTGTCCGATATTGCTCCAGATCCCAGTATACTCTCTCGACTTTTCGGCCCAATATACGCTCGCGGGCTTCCAGCAATTCATTCCAGGAACAATATGCGGTCGCCGCCACCGGGCAAATCGCATTACGCGATGCCGGGTGCGCCAGTACATGGGGAATAATGCGCCCGACATCCGTGCCGGTGGACCACGCCAGTGGTTCGTCGGGGTCACCCGGCACCATTACAGGTTCAACCATGTAATACTCGGGCCACGCACCGGCGGGAATGATTGTAAAGTCCAGCCCGGCCAGCTCGATGACCCTGCGGATAAAGCCTTTTTGCCTGGCCATCATGGTGTGGGCCGTTTTTACCTGCATAAACTGCTCGAACTCGTAGAGTCCACCAAACTCTGACGGAACGAAGCGCTCTACACCGGCGTCTTTTGCCGCGAAGATCAGGGGATATTGCGATTCAGTGGCATAAAGCGGGACACATGAAACGACATAATCTGTGCCTTCAAGCGCGGGAACAAGCTCTTCGACAATGGTAGCATCGACCTCCTTGATCTTGACACCCTGGCTCTCCCACTCATCGTATTGCAGCTGTTTTTCATCCTTACTTTGGGTGATGCCGGACGAAGAGCGCTCTTGCTGGCCAGGTTTACGAGCGAGAACATTGACATCGAAAAGTTCATGCTTGATGAACTCATTGACGCAGGCGGCACCGGCGGTTCCGGTGGCGCCAAATACGGTTACAGTTTTCTTGTTCATCGAATTTCTCCTGTTAGCCGGTTGTTGCCTTCAAATATCTGAAGAATAACGCGGCAAAAATCACGTCACCAAGCGTCAGGCTGGCGAGATTGATATTGACATCTCCTACGAAGAAGTAATGGCTGAAAGTAATTGTCACCACCCCGATCTTGCCAATCAGTCCCAGAATAACGACACCGCGATACTCTGTCGGATTGCCGGGAACCAACCAGTAACCTACTCCAAACAGGAAAACCGCCATTAGCATGATCTGGGCAAGCGGGTCACCACCCACCGAATGAGACAGGTTGAACGCCGCGGCAAGACCCAATGGCTCAAGAAAAATGAGGCAGGCCATAAAATTGAAAGCGGCGGCTAAGGAGAAAAGGATCTTTGTATTGCGCTCGGTCATGGTGGCACCTTCATTCTATTCTATTCTGTTCTGTTCAATTCCATTTCTCGCCTGCAACATTCGGCAGCCGAGAAAACCTACCAGGTGATGCGATCACCTGACAGTGGATAGTGACTTTGTCCAGCGCAGTCTGGATCCATGGGCCAGGCACTTCGCCCCCCAAAACGGGGGGTATTCACACGGCCTGGCTACCCCTTGGGATACCATGGATTGTGTTCAGGTATTGGGTAGCCCACGCGGGCCGACTGTTGCCAGCGCACCGATTCAGCTGGCCAGGTCGAGTATCCCCAGCATGCGCGCCCGGTCGACCAGGTGCTTGCGTGTGCCGGCGTGAAGCTTGCCGAACAGATTTTTCAGATGCCACTTGACGGTCTCGTCGCTGATCCCCATCGCCTGCGCAATCTGCTTGTTGGACATGTTGCCGGCCAGTAGTTGCAGCACTTCGCATTCCTTTGGCGTTAGCAGGGCACTGGGATTGACACGCATCTGCGCAGGCCTGTACTTCGACTGGGCCGTGTCCTGACTATCTGATGCGGCTGCATGCGTGACCGCCTGCGGAAGGCGCCTGTCCAGGAGTCGCGCCCAGTCGACCAGGTCTGGATGCGTGTCTGCCAGGATTCGTTCCTGCCCCAGCGACTCCGCCATTTCCACAGATTCGCGTAACAGGTCTTCACCGTTCTTGCCAGTGCGCTTCAAAGCCAGTGCGGTTAGCAGTTTGATGCGAAGATCATCCTGGCCACGACGTAAGCTCAAAGCGATCAGGCCGGCCGGTTCCAATGCGTTGAGAACGCCCGACCAATCTTCTTCCATGGCTGCCATGTATGCATGTGCGACAGCGACCTGCATACGTAACAATGGCAAAAGAACCTTGCCCGGGCAATTGGGCGTCTCGTCAAGCAGGGTTTGCAAGCGTGTGATCAGGTCGGAACAGGCTTCCCGATGCGAGCGCAGGGATTGCATGCGTATCTGTTCGCCGAGCGAGGCAAGACACAGGCGCGGCAGACTCCGCGCCTCCCCGACCGCATACAGGTATTCAAGCAAGTCCCAGGCGCGGGGCTCCAGGCCCCCGGCTGTTGCCAGCCGGGCGGCGGCTATGTAGCCCATGGCGATGGCATCTGGCGCCGTAAGGCGAACCAGCACATCCAACCGGTTGGCAAGCAGCGCCGCCGCTTCTTTCCTCTGGTCACGATCCCACAGCACGGTAGCCAGGGCTGAAGCCAGCATTACGGCCACCGGGCCGCGTCGACCGGACTCGTATTCAGCGCGGTCCAGGGCGGAGCGCAGTACTTCCTCGGCGAGAATCGCCTGTCCTTCCCAAAGATAGCTGTAAGCTACAATCCAGTCAGACCAGCCACGGGCATAGGCGCCCCCGTCGCGAATCACGCTCGCCGGCAACTGCTGCAGTGCGTAGCGTGCCTGCTCCGGTGCTCCGCCAAACAGGGTAAGCATGGACCGCAGGTTTGTACCCGCGGCTTGCTGCAGAGCCGAGCCGCTGCTGATGAAATCGACCCAGGGTGAAAAGTAGCGCTCCGTCGTGTCGATATCGTCCATGAAAAACGCCGCGGTGGCGCAGATCACGGCGCTTTCGTAACGGACACCCTCGTCGGCCTCCTTGTCGTTCATCAGGGACTCGAGCAATCCTGCCGTTTCCGCGTGCCGTTCACTCTGCGCAAGTATCCAACCAACAGCCAGGCGTAATTCGGGTCGCCTTTCAATTTCCGCCGGGGACATGTGTTCGATCCAGTCATTGACCCTGGACACCTGTCCGGCGATGACGAGTTCATACAGGCAGCGGGCCATCAGTTTGTCGGCCCGTTCCTGTTGTCCCGCGCGCAGGTATTGCCGGGCCGCCTCTTCGAACAACTTGTGTTCTTCCAACCAGTGCGCCGCCCTGGTGTGAAAGTCCTTTCTTTTTTTGGCGGGCAACGCTTTGAAACGATCCATCAGGAATTCCAGCGCAAGCGGATGAAAGCGTAGCCAGTCGCTTCCGGCAGTCTGCAGGAAAATGGGCGTTTCATCACGCAAACGGGCAAGCAGTCCGGCGCTGTCTTCACGCTCCGTGATCGCAACGCATAACTCGGGGTGAAGCGTGTCGACAAACGAGACTTCGCGGAGGAATTCTGCCAATTCGGGAGCAAGGCCATCGACCAGGCATCCGACGAAATACCGCTGGATATCACCCGATTGCGCGGAAAATCCCGTGATCGCGGAACGTAAATCCTTGCTTCTTTCGATGGTCGAAACGGCCAGTTGAAGTCCCAGTGGCCAGCCCTCCGTCAACTCGTGCAGACGCACACTGCTGTCCGTGTCGATACGGGGACCGAAGCGGGCATCGAGCAAGGCGATGGTTTCCTGTTGCGTGAACCGCAAAGCTTCGCAGTCGATGCGGGCGTAACGGCCGTGTGCCAGCAATTCGGATAGGGCGAGCCCGATGGGCCGGCGCGAGGCCAGGATCACTGTCAGGTTGGGCGGCGCGTTTTGCAACAGGTAGTTCAGTGCGTTGTCCAGCGTGGACTGGGGCAGTTCATGACAGTCGTCGAGCATCAGTACGGTGTCGACGGCGAGGTTGGCTACTTCCGCCAACCACCCTGTCAATCCCCCCAGATCATCCTCCCCCTGGGCAGGCGTAAACAACTGGACACTGAAGGCCTCTCTGTGGCCACTTGCCATCCGCATCGAAATGGCCAGCCCCTGCAGCAGGCGACCGCCTTCGTCGTTTGAATCCAGGTTGAGCCAGGCAGCGACAGCGCCGTTTTGCAGTGCTTCACGACGCCACTGGGTCAACAAGGAAGTTTTACCGAAACCGGCGGGAGCCTCGACCACAATCACGGATTTCTGGTTCAGTTCCGGGCTGGCCATGGCGAGGCGATCGCGGTTCAGCGATGTGCTGGTCAGCTTGGGCGGCGTGGCTTTCAGGGCGAGACGCGGATTGGTGATCTGCGGCGCTAATTTCGCCACGGATTCGACCGGTTGATCTTTACGCCTGGTTTGCACTCGAATATTTCCTCGCCAATTGGATCAGGTTACCGCGAAAACATGAAAAACCAAAACAATTACTCGTATCTTCACCTCCCCACCCACTGCGGGTGGTTCGCCGGAAGTATGTATTACCAATAATAATTGTCCTGAACGGGAATACCCGGACAACGAGGACAATGGGGCGAAAGCCGGATCATGAGCATACTTTTCGGACCAATTCGCCAAATGGGCTATGTCGTGCAGGACATCGAAGCCGCCATGCAGCATTGGACTCGAGCCCTGCGCGTCGGCCCATTTTACTATGCGGAAGGTGCACCGATCCATGAAAACCGCTACTGCGGGACGGCAAGCGACGTACGGGCCAGCATCGCGCTGAGCTACTCGGGGAACATGCAGATTGCACTGATTCAACAACGGAACGAAGCACCTTCGTCTTTCCTGGATTTTCTGAATGCGGGTCGCATCGGCTTGCACCATGTTGGATTTTTCAGCAGCAATTTCGACCGCGATCTGCATCGTGCCAGGGAGGTGGGCCTCAGCGTTCTACAGACCAGTGTCATCGGCAAGCCGGATGGGAAGTTTGCTATTCTTAGCTCCGAAGATCCCGTTCGCACCAGACCGGCACTGATCGCCACAAGCGACTCGAACCTGGACCTGTTCCGCATGGTGGAAAAAGAAGCCCAGCGGTGGGACGGCAGCGGACCAATAAGGCGGTTCGAAAACTCAAAATCGTGGAAAACGATTACATGAATAGACGGCGGCTGGCTTTTTACATTGCTGGTCATTGAAAAAATCTGAGAAGGAAAACTGACATGACAAATTATGAAAAACATCTCCGGCAATCGGCCACCCTGATGCGAATCATGGGCTGGCTGTTGGTGCTCGGCCTGGTACTCCTGTTGTTTGTCTATCCCCCGGGGTTCCTTTGGGGCGCCCATCCGGAGGCTTTTCCGCATATCGGACCGGCGCATCCACCGTCGCCATACCAGGCTCTGCATCCTTATCTTTACATGCTGGTCGCGATGTACGTCTCCTACGGCATCCTGTTGATCCGGGGCGCCAGGGACCCCCGGCGCAATGTCGCCCTGTTCGATTACGGTATCCTGTCCAGTCTTCTGCATGGCGGTGTGATGACGCTCCAGTCCTTCTATTACCCCAACGAACACGCCCACCTGTGGGCGGACGTTCCCGTGCTGTTCGTGTTGGCTATCCTGCTGTGGGTCTGGCACCCGGACCGTAAACAGGACCCCTCCCCGGCCTGACCCGGGGGCAGAAATAAAGGTCCGGATGATACGGCTAGCAGCCTGTCGGACTTGACCGACCGTAGCGAGGGAAAGCCAAACTGCTAATCTTAGCGGTTCAGCAGGTACCAGCCCTCGGGACCGTCATGCTGCCGGATTCTGGCCAGCATGCGGTCCGAATCCGGCAAGAAACGAAACTGGGTATCGGTCAACAGCCCTGAACTTTCTCCACGCCACTGCCAGCAGAGCCCGCTTCCGTCCCAGGCGCTGGCTGGAATCACTCTGGAAAATTCAACCGCGGAAGGCTTCAGCGTATCCAACGTTTCACTGACCTGCTCGATTTCCACCTGCATCCGCTGCGGACAGCGGTTCCGGACCCGAACGAGCAAATGAGCCTGCCACGACCCAGCCATATCACCGGAACGCTCCGGATCGTGCGTTAGCAGGGAGAATAGCGCAGAAAGCTGTCGGCGGTCAGCCCGGGCTAAAATTGCGGAGACATCGGCCCGAACAGCTGTCGTGTTGCGTTCGGTTCCCCGGGAAATGATCCCTTCGGCAACGTGCGACGCCCATGCCGAAATATTGAGGCTGGGAGGTCGGCCGGGTGCCTCCGGAATCGCCGTAGCATCCACGACGAAGAGACCGGGATTGGCCCAGCACTCACCCTCGCCGTTGACCACGCCCTCGTTCTCCGATGCGCCGACCCGGGCCCCGCCACACAAATGCACGGTAACAGCCTTGGGGAAGAACAGCGCTTTCAGACCGAGCCGTTTCGCGACTTCCCGATTCTCGGAACGCCCCGTCCGATTGGCCGGGGTGGACGCCGCGTCAAAATCAATTTCCAGGCGTCGGCCGACCAAGCCCGCCTGGCCCTTCGAACCATCAGGCCCCATACCAACCACGACGAGACTGTTGAGCAGGGGACGCAGGAGACGACGCACGATACGCCAACAGGGCCGGGGTAAATCGGACTCGAGCAGGCCGTGCAACACGTCACGACTGCCGCTTTGCAGATGAAACATCGCACCCAGGCCCCTTCGGATTTCCTCTTGCTTACCCGCCTTGACGTTCCACAGCAACGCCATTTCATCACCGTTGCCGCTGATCCCCTGGCCGAGCGCCGGCATGCTCTCGAGGTCTCCGCGCTCCCCGGCTTCCATCAGGAGTCGCAGCGTGTTGCTGGTACCGGCACCCATCAGCAGGTTTCGGCAGCGTACCTGTAATCCCAGTTCCCCACCCGTTCGTTGCGCAGACACCAGGTAACCATCGTCTGTACGTCGAATCCGCCTGACTTCACAGGAGGGAATCAACTTGAGTCCCCGCGCAATGGCCGGACCAAGCCAGATACTGTCGGCGGACGCCTTGGAGCCATCGAGGCAGCCCAGGGCAAGATGTCCGGCAAATTGTGATCTGGCTCGCTGAATACCCAATGGACTCGCGGCCTTTTCAACACCCCCGGGCATGCGGTGCGCCCAGTGTGCCTCGTCGTTAACCGAAAAATCCATCCAATCCCGATCACTGAGTTCTTTCGCCCAATTCACCGGACCGGGTTCCGATGGAGTGAATGATGTGGTCTCAAACTCGTTCCACACGCGATCGAAATGCGGCGCGATGATTGCCTCGGAAACGCCCTCTGCCCGACCGTCCCAGTAATCCGGCTGCAGGGGCCGCGAGACCACGCCGCCCCACACCAGGCTGCCACCGCCGACCTGGTTGGTACAAACCGAGGCCAGACCGCAGTGATTGCTGATTTCGAACATGCCGTGGCGCCGGTTGAATGGAAGACCCCGGGCGCCTGTCAACCGGCGTCCGGTAAATGTCGAGAGTGATTTTGAGATCGTTTGCAGCCAGCTGGCACGCGGCAGTGCAACCCGGTCACGTATGTTCATGGAAGCCGCGGGCAGGGTATCCCGCCAAGGTCCACGCTCGAGCATCGCGACATCACGTCCGGCTTCGGTCAGTCTCGCTGCGGCCACCGAGCCGCCGAAACCGGAGCCGATGATCAGGATGTCGGTGTCAAGTACCGCACTGTGCCTGCCCTTTGCGGGTTTGACACCACCCGGAATATTTTCCCAACCGTTTACTGACACGCCGGGTCCTGAATCGCACCAGCAATGTGTTCTTCCGTTGGCGCCAATATCGATCGGAAGCTGGCCCGACCCGTCATGGAAGCCATGTAGCATTCCACGTTTGGCAGTTCCGACAAATCATAGTTCAGCAGTAAAAGGAAGGAAAGCAGGAAAGCCACGTTGATGTCCGCCACCGTCAACCGGCCGCCGACCAGGTACTCCCGGTCGCCAAGTTTTTCATCAAATCTCTGTAACGGTGTTTGGAGGGCAGCGCTCGCCTCTGCGTACTTCTCCGCGTTGAATGGGTGGTCCTCATCGACACCTGAGACATTGACCAGCGCCACCACGTGGCGATCGACATCCGACACAGCCCACATCGTCCAGCGCAGGATTTTCGCTTCTTCCTGCAGGTCGACCGGTCCCAGGTCACCACCGTATTTCCTGGCCAGGTAGTACGTAACCGCCATGGATTCGGTCAGGACAAAATCGTCGTCCTTGATGGTGGGCATCGTGCCCTCGGGATTGACCTCGAGATGCTCGGGATTCTTCTCGCCGCTTACCTGGGAATCCACGTGCCGGTATTTCATACCCATTTCGCGCAAAAGCCACAATACGACGCAAGTCCGGCTTCGCGGTGTTCCATAAACTGTCAGCATGATCGACTCGACTCCTGTGTAATTAGTTGATTCCGCGGGCCCTGTCTTTCCAATAGGGTTTGCGGATTTCTGTCTTGAGCACCTTGCCGGCGGGGCTGCGCGGCAGGTTAGGTGTAAAGTCTATGCTTTTTGGCGCCTTTACGCTTCCGAGTTCGCGTTTGCAAAGATCAATCAGATCCTGTTCGCTGCACTCCATTTCCGGCTTTAACTGCACGACGGCTTTCACAGATTCGCCCCACTTCTCGTCCGGAATGCCGATAACCGCACAGTCCAGGACAGCTGGGTGGCTGCTCAGCACCTGTTCCACCTCGTTGGGGAACACGTTGAAGCCGCCCGTGATGATCATGTCCTTCTTGCGGTCGACGATGGTGATGAAGCCGTCCCCGTCCATGATGCCGATATCACCAGTGAGATGCCAGCCAAACCGGCGGGCTTCGGCAGTCGCCTCGAGATTCTTGTAGTAGCCGGGGCAGACCAGGTCGCCCTTGATGCAGATTTCACCGGCAACTCCGCGCTCTACCTCGTCGCCGTTATCGTCGAGAATTGCAACCGTGTTGTTCACACAGGGCCGACCGACCGACCGCAATCGCTTGTCGTTGATCGTGCCATCGGCACGAAGGTAATCCCAAGGGGCCTTGACCGTTATGGATGCCGGCGCCTCGGTCTGGCCAAATGCCTCCGTCATCACCGGTCCGAACACGTCAATGGCCTCTTTCAGCTTGTCCAGTGAAGTGGGGGCCGCACCGATCAGGAAATGTTGCAGGGAGCTGTAGTCATAGTCCCGCACGTTGGGCAATGCCAGGAGCATGTACAGCAGCGTGGGCGGCAGGAACAGGTGTGTCACGCGGTAATCCTGGATGGCCTGGCAAATTGCTTCGGGACTGGGCACGGCCATCAGGACATTGACTCCTCCGCGCGCGAAATGCAGGCAGCCGGTGGCACCAGCGGTATGTGTCATGGGTGCCACGACCAGGTGGCTGGTATCGTCGTAATAGCTGAAATGGCTGTAAAAATTCTGGAAAAATGTGTCGATCGCCTTATGGGTCAACATCACACCCTTGGGCTTGCCGGTCGTGCCGCCGGTGGGAAAGATCGCAAACAAGCTATCCGGTTCGACGGAAGGTCTTTCGAATACCCCCGGGGCGCCCTGCCACCAATCCTCAAGGTTCGTTCCGAAACTGCCTTGGTTGTCGATGCACACGGCCTCTTTGAGCCCCGGTGTCTGCTCAACCAGTGTCTTGGCCGCTTCCTCGTAGGCGCTATGATAGAAAATCAGTTCGCCGTCGAAGGCTTCCAGCAATTCAGCATTGGCCGGAACAGGATTGCGTGGGTTGATCGGCAGCCAGACCGCACCGGCGCGAAATAGTCCCAGCAGGGTTACAAACGCAACCGTGGAGTTGGGCGCCAGGATTCCGATGTGTGTGGAATCATCGTAGCCGTTGGCATGGATCGCCGCGGCTATACGGTGCGTGATGGGCAGCGCCTCCTTGTAAGTCAATGTAGTTCCGCCAGGTCCGATGTCTATGAACGCCGGGTTGTCGGGATAAAAACGGGCACCATTGTCGAATTGGTCTATGATCAGCATCGTCTCACTCGCGCAGCCTCTCTGGAACGGGTCGCCCGGCCTGATACGGCCAAAGGGTCCAGGCTATTGTGTCTGTCTTGAGACGGGTCGTGCCTGTCAAAGCACGAAGAGGGCTTGTCCCTGGTATCTCGCCGGGTTAGCGGCTCAATTCCGGAATTCGCTGGGTGACTTGCCAGTCCAGCGCCGAAACGCACGGGTGAAATTGGCGCTGTCCGCAAAGCCCAGCAAGTAGGCGGTCTCGGTAATGGCCAGGCGCCGCTGCTCGATGTAAGCAAGGGCCAGATCCCGTCGCGTAGTGTCCAGGATTTCCTGGTAAGTCGTGCCTTGCGCGGCGAGTTTAAACTGGAGATTACGGGGAGTCATATGCAACTGGCTTGCGATGCTGGTCTTGCTCAATGTGCCGGAAGAGAGGTTCTTGATGACCAGTCCGCGTACCCAGTTCACGATATCGCTTTTATCCATTTCCTGCAGGTAGCGGATCACTACCTCGTCGTTCTGTAGCGCCAATTCGGGATTGGCGCCGCGCAGTTCCTCGTCAATGACGCGTGAATCCAGCGCGAGTCGCACAAACTCGCAACCAAAACGTACCGGACAGTTGAAGTAGTCCAGGTAAGGCTGGGGGCCCGCCTCAGGACAGGGCCGCAACATCTCCACCCAGACCGGATCCAGCGGCTTCTGGTAGAGAGACCGCATGAAACGCAGCATTAACACGGCGAAAACATCCTGGCTTTCATAGCAGACATCAGGGGTCATGTTACGGGCCTCGAGAATGGTGACATCGTCTTCTTCATAGTGGCGAAAATCCGCCCCCTGGGAAGCGAGCCGATAGTAATTTTCGACACGCTGACAGAAATCACGCAAGGTGGAACTGGCCATCAGGCCAAAACCCAATGCGTGGAGGTTGCTGGGCTGAACCTTCATGCCGACCTCGATCCCGAAATACGGATCACCCGTAAGCCTCGTTGCAACCGCAAACAAGCGACCGACTTCTTCATTCTTCAGGCGTAACAGGGGATCCGCCGACGATTTGAAGTAAACCCCGGCCTCCTGGAACACCTCGCGCGGCTCGATCCCCCTGCTTTCCAGGGCCGCCGCAATGGCATGTCCGTAAGAACCGATGGTCGAATGCTGGATCGGGTCGTGCTTCACCGTCATTACCTTTCCAAAATCCTGGGCCGCAGTTTAGCATGAGCCGCCGAATCAGCTCTTTTCGTGACCTGGCCCGTTCGCGCCAATTCAGTTGAGCCATCAGAATGGACCCGTTGCACCAGTCAAGCGCCCTGTCCTTTTTCAGAACACGCCAAGGGAGTGGTTCATTTTGATTACAGGGTCATTCTCAGCCGCGAACCGGCCATCCACAGATTAGCAGGATGGAGCAGAAAACTGTTCAGCCGAGACCGCTAGGCATCCTTTTGTTCCCTCCTGCCAATCCATTTGGCCAGCGGGTTTGCGGACATACCATGCGCAACCAGGCTCAGGAACACCGTACACGTAACCACCACTGCCAGAAATTCCGCGCCCGGCACTTCAGCGTTGATGACGATGATGGCAAATACGATGCTGGCCAACCCACGTGGTCCAAACCAGCCCAGGAAAAGCTTGCTGGGCACACTTTCCCCGATACCCGTAAGTGACAGGAATATGGGCACGACACGGATTACGGTGAGACTGAGCAACGCGTATAGCACCACCTGCCAGTTAAACAAGTTGAATGCCGGGCCAATGACCATGGCCCCGAATAGCATCCACGTCATCAGTGCCAGTGTTTCCCCGATACCCTCGGCCGCCAATACCAACTTATGGGTGGCTTCCCCAGCCATGCGCCCGAACAGCAGGCCACCGGTAAAGGCGGCAATATAACCGCTGCCGTGCAGGCTTTGTGCGAGTGCAAACGAAGCAAAGGCGAGACCCACGACGGTGACCTGGATCCAAATCTCGGTCACCCATCCCTGTTTCCAGCACCAGCGCAGCAAGGTCACGCCTATCGCTGCCAGGCCCAGGCCCACAGCCAGGCCAATGCCGATTTCCTGTATGACCAATGCCAGTGCAGAATGCGAGTCGTCACCATGACCATCACTGACTGCCAGGGCGACAAAAAACAGTACGATGGGTACGCAAATGCCATCGTTCAACCCGCTTTCCACGTTCAGGCCTTCACGTATCCGTTCGGGTACGGCCTTGTTGGTGATGACAGCCTTGCCGAGTGCGGCGTCAGTGGCTGCCAGCATGGTGGCCAAGATGGCGGCGGTATACAGGGACAGACCTTCAAACACCAGGACGGCCAACCCGAATCCGAGCAGGATGACGCCGGGCAAGCCAATTATCAGCATACGTGACGGAATCCGGGCATGGCGCTTGAGTACAGATAAATCCGCGTTTGCCGCATCAATGAAAAGGATCAGCGCCAGGGTCAGATCTGCCAGCGTTCTTAGATCAGTGCTGGTGGCATCTCCTTTCAACCATGCAAGACCAAAAGGCCCCAACAGGAATCCGGCGATGACAAAAATCATGGGTCCTGAAATCACCGAGCGTTCGACACGGCCTGCAACCAGGCTGTAAACGAAGATAAAGAGTGCAAGAATGGCCAGTTCTACGTACATGATGATTCCTAGTGGTCGAGGTAGAGATAGTTCTCCCAACTCGACATCCGCAGCAATATTTTCCGCAAGATGGCGACGTGATGGGCGTGCTCGGAATAGACTGCCACCTGGGCTCGTGAGCCGGCGGGTAGTCCGAATTCCGACAGGTCGTCGGTCACTTCAATTACCACCAGCACACGCCCGAGTGACTGATAGGCCTGGGCGGTTCCAATCAGGGCGCCGCTCGTCTGCAACTGGCCTTCACCGAGGCTGGGCACCAACTTCGTCACCTTACCGTGGAATGCGCGGCCAGGAATACTGGGGTAGACGATCTCGGCCTCGTACCCTTCCCTGAGCCGTAAAGCGGAATTCTGGCGGAAGGCTGCAACCAGGGTCGGTTTCTCTTCGTGGACAAAAGTCATGACCGGCCGCAAGGGCAGACTGGCTGCCATCATGCCCGGCCTGAGCAGTAATTGTGAAACATAGCCGCTGGTCGGTGCCCGAATGACCGTGCGTTCGAGGTCATAGCGGGCCTGCGCCAGTTCGGCCTGAAAACGCGCTACAGTGGGATTTTCACCATCGATGACAGATTCGAATTCGATCTGCGCCCTGTCCAGGTCGGCCTCGGCGCGGTCCAGTGCCGCTTCATCGGATAGATATAACTGGCGGCGGTTTTCCAGTTCGACTTCGGCGAATGCACCGCTGTCAAAGCCTCTTTCGTAGCGTTCAAACACACCGAAGCTTCGATCGCGGTCAGCAGTGGTTTCCAGGACCCTGGCGTGGGCTGCGGCAACGGCTGCTTCGAGTTCCTTGACACCCTCCTGGCTGTCTGCCAATAACGCCTGCTTTTGCCGCACAACTGACTCGAATGGCTTTGGGTCGATCCGGAACAGAACCGTGCCTTTTTCAACTAATTGGTTCGGTTGAATTTCGACCTCTGTGACAATGCCGGTGACACCCGGGACGATGGGCGTAGTCACGAAAAATTCTCGTGCCACTTTGGTGTAGGGATGGTTATAGTTCATCACCAAAACCAGCACCCCGAGGATGATGACACCACCCAGTGCAGCGGTAGGTACGGTCCACTTGTTGAGCGGTAAGTTAAATATCTTGAAGATGAAAACACATATGGCTGTGTAGGTGAGGATTAGCAGAAGTTCCATGTTCTATTCCTCCCGTTCCGGTTCGAGTGCGGAGAGACGGGCTTCTATCGCTTCCAGACGCGGTCCCAGCGACTCGCCACCGCTGGAGCCGGAAAATCCCCAGCCCCTGTCCTCGCGGTAAAGCGTTGCCCAAATCCACAGAAACGGCCAGATGACATGCAGCGTGAAAAGACTGACCCAGCCTGCCACGTGCAGCACATCGGAATGTGGATGGTTGCGCTTTTTCGCGATCTCGTAGGGTATATCGTGGATGACGATAATGCCGTAGAACATCACCAGCACGACAAAAATCAGTATGCCTAACGCGACGTATTCGAGTGCCATGATTCCTCCCTGGTTAGCGGCCAGTTCAACAATGGACGACCGCACGAGTACATTTTCACTTTGTCATAGGTTATATTTATGTTCAAGGATGTCTATCCAGATTACGTCTATTTCCACTCATAGCCCAGCTTAAGCTTGAATGTCGTATCGGTGGTCCCGACTTCCACCGCTGGCTCGCTGTCGTAATCGATTTCATACTCGGCGCTGGCGATGAACCCGCCAAAGATGGGGGCACGAACGCCGGTCCAGCTACGCCATATGTACTTGCCGGACTCATTGGCCGCCGCAGTACCAAAATGGCGGTGATACAGTTGCAGGCGTCGTTTCCAGACCATTTGTTCATATTCCAGGTACCAGCCCGGCCCCCAGAAGGACTCGTCCACCTGTTCATAGAAGTCGTCACTCAGGTAGTAGGCCCCGAGTTCCGTACGCAGCTTGAGTTGTCGGGTGTCAAAGAACCGGTAACCAATTCCAGGACCCACCGAAGACCGCAGCTTGAGGTCTTTGAAGGCATCCTGCCGCAACAGGAGCGCGCCGGAGTAGTACCACTTCCCAGTATAAGTATGGTCAAAATTGGCGAAAAATGTCCAATTGTCGGTAGAGGTCAGACCGCGCGTGGTGTCGTATTCCAGTTGTCCGAGAGCAGTTAAATGATTCTTGTACCAGCGGTTGTGGAATTCCAGGTCCAGGTCGTACTCACGGCTCTCGGAATTACCCCGCTCATCCTCGATCGCCAGGTTGACGCGGCCCGTACGCTTACGCCCCTCGCCTAATTCCCAGGATTCGGGTTCAAAGGCTTTCACCTGTGAACCTTCGACGTAAACGGGTGCCTCCGATGTCACCGGGTATAAGACAAATTGATCCCCCTCGCGGGACAGGGCCTTGATTTCAAGTGTCTGGTCGTCGGCCAGCAAAACGGTGCCCGACTCGGAAAATATCACTTCCTTGACCTCTGCCCAATCGATCTCAAGTGTGCCCGCAAAGGACGTCTTGAGCTTCAGAACTCCCGTGTCGTGGCGTACCACCTCGCCGATAAGGCGGCTACCATCATTGATCAGTACCTCATCAGCGCTCGCCAGTGGCTGCAGCAAAGACAGTAAGATCAATAGAAGTGCGAGCTGGGTGGCCATGTCCGAACGAACCCGGAATCTTCGAATTGTCATTACGGACTCCTTGTGCGCCTCTACTGCGAGAGAATCGAAGGCAACGGGACGGTCAGAATCGCCATCCCACTGCGGCGAAAATGAAATCCTGTGAACACGGTCATGTTGCACTTTTATCTTCCTCCTCGCACAGATAGCAGGGCGGCAGTTCCACAGCATCCTGACAATCAAGAACTCTTCGATTTTTTTCTAGAGCAGCATGATCAGCGTGCCGGCCAGGGTCAGGATGACGTTGGCGAAGGCATAGGCACCGGTGTATCCGAGCGCTGGGGCGTTGCTTTGCGCGGCATCGGTGACCACACTCAGCGCCGCTCCCGAGGTCATTGAGCCGGTGACGCCGCCAAGCGCTTCGACAGGGTTGAGTTTCAGAATACCGACGGCGAAGAAATAACCGGTCAGCACCGGGACGAGCGTCACCAGCATGCCGGCGCCGATCAGCTTGACGCCAGCCTGCTGCACCACATTGATAATCTCACCGCCGGAATTCAGGCCGACACCGGCCATGAACATCAACAGGCCCAGTTCCATCAGCACCCAGCGTGCCGCCGAGGGCACGCGGCCGAACACCGGCCAGATGGAGCGCAACAGGCCGATAACGAGCCCGGTAATCAGCAGGCCGCCGGCCATGCCGACTCCGATGCTAATCCCGCCCACGGTGACCGTCAGGGTACCGATCGCTATACCCACGGCGATACCGAGTGCGAAGGTGAACAGATCGGTCTCGACGACGTCACGCTCGACGTGCCCTACATGCCGGGCCAGGCGCTCGATGGCGAATTCCGGTCCCATCATCGTCAAAACGTCTCTCCGGCGCAGTTCCAGGTCATCGCTGTACGGCAATTTTTCGCGTTGCCGCCTGACCTGCAACAACACGACGCTGACGTGTTGTTCCAGACGGAGGCTGCGCAAGGGCTTGCCCACCAGTTCGGAGTTCGTGACCACCACCCTCGTGATCTCCATCGGTAGATTGAGTGTCTGCTGCACGGAAATCTCCTCACCCCATTTTGGGGCGTGCTCGAGCAAGATCTCAGTGCGCCCGACGACCTGGATTTCGTCACCGAGCAACGGACGCGTATCGTGGTCGAACTCAATCAGCTCACCATCCCGTTGAATAGCCATGATTGTGATCGTCTTGGATGCCGCTTGTTCGATGTCCCTGATGCTGCGATCCAGGTATTCCTCGCGGGTCACGCGGTAGGTTCGTCGCGAGAAGCCGGTGATATCAGGCGTCGCCTCCGGGTCCTCGCCGCCATCCATGCGAGCGGCCTCGGCCGGCAGGTCGATGCCCAACAATCGCGGCAACAGCCGGATCACCAGGATCAGTCCGATCAAACCAAACAGGTAAGTCAGGGCGTAACCGGCGCCGATATTGGCGATCACCTCGCCGGCGCTGAAGCCGTCGGGTATCGGGGCAATGCCCGACTTGACTGCATCCTGGGCAGCAGCCAGCGTGGGCGTGGTGGTCATTGCACCGCCAAGCAGGCCGGCGGCCAGCCCCGGCGCGAGCCCCAACCATCCGGCCAGCCCGGCCGCGAGCGCGAACCCGGTGCCGGCCACGACCAGTGCCAGCGAAAGGTACTTGAGGCCGTCGCTCATCAGCACGTCGAAGAACTGTGGGCCGGCCTGGTAACCGACACAAAAGATAAAAATTGCGAAACCGAAGGTTTGTGCCCCGGCGTACATGGAAAACCCCAGGTGGCCAAAAAACAGGCCCACCAGGAGCACGCCACCGACCGAGCCCAGGCTGATGCCGGCCACCCGGATATTGCCGACCAGGTAACCCAGGCTGAGCACCAGGAAGAACACCAGCACCGGCTGGTCGCGAAGGAATTCTGTGAAGTATGCGAGCATGGATAACACTCCGTCAGGTTTGCTTGCTTGAAACGACTACGGGCAGCATCAGTTTGGCCAGGCGCCTGGATAGCCGGTAAATCCGTGTGAGTGCGTCGATGACTTCGTCTTCCATCCGGAAGACGGAGATGAGATCCGGCGTAGTTGGTGCCACGCGATCGGCCTGGTACTGCAGGGCCTCACTCACCAGGCCGTTGATCTCGGCCTTCATGTTGATCACTTCCAGCGCCTTGTTCTGGTCGATGTCGCCAATTGCGGTCGTCGCCTGCCGGACCGCGTCGCAGACCCGTTGGTACAGGTTTGTCATGATATGCCTTGTCGTGTCCGTGATTTCGATGTCTTTCTCAATATTGGTACGGCCCAACGGAATCAGATCACTTCTGACCGTGTCCGCGATCCGCTCGATCCCGTCCAGCCCCATGATCATCAGCAGCAGTTGCTTGCCCTGTTTTTCGGTCAGTTCCTGCTTGTGAATTTCCCCAAGGTACTCAAGAATATGTTCTCTCAGGACATCAACCTGGTCGTCCATTTTTTCAAGTTCGGCGAGTTGTTTCATGTCCCGTGACTGAAAGGCGGGTTTCAGTTTCTCAAGCATGGTGAATGCAATGCTTCCCAGTCGCTGTCCTTCCATGCGTGCGGCATCCAGAGCCAGAGAGGGCGTCAGCAACAGACTATCGCTGAGGAACTTCGGAGTGATGATCTCGAGTTCGACTTCCTTGCGGTCCGGAACCAGGCGTTGCACGAACCTTGCAAGCGCCCCGGTGAACCAGATGAACAGCACCGTATTGGCCACGTTAAAGATCGTGTGGGCATTGGCGATCTGACGTGGCACCTCCTCGGCCATTCGCGCTGCGCCGTCCAATTCCGGATGAGAGGGCGAGATCGTGGCGGACAGCTGCGCCAGCAGATCGATGAAGGGCAACCAGATGAGCACTCCGAGAATATTGAACACGATATGCGCGGCCGCGGCCTGGCGGGCGGCTACGGGTTTTCCGAGCGCCGCAAGAATCGCGGTGACGCAGGTCCCAATATTGGCACCGAGCGCCAGGGCAATACCGGCCGGCAGGGACATCAACCCCTCGCTCGCCATCACGATGGCTATACCGGTGGTGGCGGCGGAAGACTGAACCAGGCCGGTGAAAAGCGCGCCGACCAGAATACCCAGCAGCGGATTTTCAAGTTGACCCATCAGTTCCAGGAACGGTGGATAGCTACGCAGTGGATACATCGCATCACTCATGACACCCATGCCGCCGAACAGCAGTCCAAGGCCAAACAGCATGGCGCCGCTGTGCTTCATGCTCTCTGTCTTGCCGAAGAAGATCATGCCGTAGCCGATGGCGATCGGTAACATCGCGTACTGGGTGACATTGAAGGCCACGATCTGCGCCGTCATTGTGCTGCCGATATTTGCACCCATGATGACACCGATGGACTGGGTCAGGTTCATGATGCCCGCCGTTATGAAACCCA
>Ga0255052_10000070_pt1 | contig 69237 bp, 68 predicted proteins | sample JV7_2_21_MG_FD_188632 | JGI IMG/M metagenome (GOLD analysis project Ga0255052, IMG submission 188632) | Seawater microbial communities from Jervis Inlet, British Columbia, Canada - JV7_2_21 | ecosystem: Environmental > Aquatic > Marine > Inlet | place: Canada: British Columbia | collected...
GATGCCGGCCCAGCCTTTTTCATGCAGAAGTTGTTGCCAGCGAACCTGGTCCGCCGGCTTCAGTTCCATGCCTTTTGCCTGCATCTCGCGGATATCGTTGGGGAACTCATCGCGGAAAAACGCCCTTATTTCTTTCTGAAACTCGAGTTCCTCCGGGCTAAACGTAACGTGCATGTGGATATATCCCCTTCTTGGCGAGCGGCGGAGCTTAGCAAACCTCGGCGGTTTCGTCTGTTGTGGTTTTTAACACCGGCCACTTAGGGCAAGATGCTGTAATGAGTTCGCACCTGATACCGGACAAAATACCGCTCAGAGCCCATGCTGAGACGCAGGATGCGCTCGTACGGCCGCTGCATGACTTGCGCATTTCATTGCTCGATCAGTGCAATTTTCGCTGTCCTTACTGTATGCCGGAAGCGGAATTTCACGCGGACTATGAGTTCCTGCGCAAACAACAGCGACTCACGTACGAGGAGATTCTGCGCGTTGCTCGCGTTGCCACCGGGCTGGGTGTCAGCAAGATTCGTTTGACCGGCGGTGAGCCATTGCTGGACAAGAATCTGACCGAGCTAATCACCAGCATTGCGAAGATGCCCGGTGTCGAAGACCTTGCGCTGACGACGAACGGTATGTTGCTCGCGCCCATGGCCCGCAAACTGGCAGAGTCCGGACTTCACCGGGTCACGGTCAGTCTCGATAGTCTTGACGCGGACGTGTTCAAACGCATGAGCGGCGGGCGTGGCGATTTACCGACAGTGCTCGCGGGGATTGAGGCTGCGGAACGTGCCGGGTTATCGCCGATCAAGATCAACGTCGTTGTGGAGCGCGGCATAAACGATCATACGGTCATGGACCTGCTGGAGCATTTTCGTGGCAGCGGCCATATCGTCCGCTTGATCGAGTTCATGGACGTCGGCAATCGAAACGGTTGGCGTGCGGAACAGGTTGTTCCGTCGCGACAATTGCTGGAACAGATCGTTCGGCGCTGGCCTCTGCGCAGGGCGGACAAAAACTATCCGGGTGAAGTGGCGCGCCGCTACGAATATGTTGATGGTCAGGGTGAGATCGGTTTCATTTCGTCTGTGACCGAGCCATTTTGTGGAGATTGCAGTCGTGCACGTTTGTCGGCAGACGGTGTGCTTTATACCTGCCTTTTTGCCACCCAGGGAACGGATTTGCGCGAGTCGCTGAGAAACAATGCGGATGAAGAAGAGTTAACCGATATCCTGTCGCGTATCTGGCTGCAGCGCGCCGATCGCTACAGCGAACTTCGCAGCCCGGAACTCGCCGAGGCACATATGCAACGCAAAGTCGAAATGTATCGGATCGGGGGATAGCTTGAGTAAACTCAGTCATGTTGGCGCGGACAACCGGCCAACGATGGTCGACGTCAGTCATAAAGAGGCAAGTGTGCGTGTGGCGCACGCTCGGTCAGTCGTGCATCTGCCACGCGAGATCGTGCAACATATATCCGGCGACGAGATCGAGTCGAAGAAAGGGCCGGTTTTCGCGACGGCGATCATTGCAGGTGTCATGGCCGCCAAGAAAACTCACGAACTGATTCCATTTTGTCATCCGCTCGGGCTCGATGACTGCAGTATCAAAATAGCCCTGGACGATGACGATGCCGTTATTGACTGTCATTGCAAGGTAGTGCACAAGACAGGTGTCGAAATGGAGGCGCTCACGGGCGCCAGTGTTGCAGCGCTCACGATTTATGACATGCTCAAAGCGATGTCGCACGACATCGTCATTAGTGAGACGCGACTGATGGCGAAGACCGGTGGTAAACAGGACTTTACACGTGGCTAGCGACGAATTGAAAAACAGGCTGTACGGCCTCGTTCTTGCTGGCGGCAAGAGTCGACGCATGGGGCAGGACAAAGCCTTGCTCGCTCGCGACGGACAGTCGCAGCTTGCCTACGTCGTGGAACTTCTCAATGAGCAGGTCGCTCGCGTTCTTGTTTCCACGAGAGCCGAGCAGAAAAACGAAGTGGAGCGCAGCCAGTTTGAACAGATTATCGATCGCTATCAGGGCATGGGCCCGGTCGCTGGAATTCTCTCGGCTATGGACGAATACCCGGACGTTGACTGGCTGGTTGTCGCCTGCGACTTGCCGAATGTTGACACGCCGACGATTTCTTATTTGCTGGAACATCGTTCGTCAGAGCAACCGTTTTCAGCCTACGTGAGCAGCCACGACGGCCTTCCCGAGCCGCTGTGCGCCGTTTACGCAGCGCATAGCGCGAACATTGTGCGCGCCTTTGTTGCCGAGGAAATTTACTGTCCGCGCAAGATACTGATTCGTTCCGATACGTTGTTACTCGAGCAACCCGATCCTCGTTCCCTTGATAACGTCAACACGCCGGATGATTTGCAGGACAGCGTGCTTGCGGTTGTTTCATGACGGGCGCCACAAAAAAAATTACCGTACGTTACTTCGCGATGTTTCGTGAGCATGCCGGACTCGGCGAAGAAATACTCACTCTGGACGCGGCGACGGCAAAGGATGTATTTGACCAGACGCGTCATCGACACGGCTCGAACGAACCGAACGGTCATTGCAAGGTGGCGATCAACGACGAAATGGCCGACTGGACTTCTCCGGTCAGTGATGGCGACACGGTATTGTTGTTTCCACCGGTTGCAGGTGGCTGAAGTGATCGATGTCACGGCCGATGCAATCGATGTCGCATGCCTCAAGGACGCGCTGTCGAATCCTGGCGCCGGTGGTTACTGCGCCTTCGAGGGCTGGGTCAGAAACGAGAATGACGGGCGCACCGTGGAGCGCCTGGAGTACGAGGCCTACGAGCCGCTAGTGATCAGCGAGGGCAATAAGGTGCTCGCTGAAGCAAGGGAACGCTTTCCGTACCTCGAAGCGTGTTGTGTGCACAGGACCGGTCTGCTCGAGATCGGCGATCTCGCGGTATGGGTCGGCGTTGCCTCGGCACATCGCGATGAGGCCTTCAAAGCATGCCGATACATTATTGATGAGCTCAAGGTTCGATTGCCGATCTGGAAAAAAGAACACTACGTTGACGGCGATTCCGGCTGGGTCAATTGCGAGCGCTGTGCGCAGCACGCTCAACGTTAATCGCCTTGTCGACCGCGCGCCAGCATTGCAGATTGCTTATGGTTCAGGTATCACTACTTGCTGTTGTGGGGTTGGGGTAGTGTGTGCGGCACATTAAGTCCATAGAGGACGCCAAGAAGCTGGAGGGCGAGGAGGTCGGATTATCCGACTGGGTCGTCATTGATCAGCACCGTATCGATCAGTTCGCCGAAGCAACTGGCGACTATCAGTGGATTCATGTGGACACTGAACGGGCTGCCAGCGAAATGCCCGATGGCAAGACAATCTCACATGGCTATTTGACGATCGCGCTCATTCCGGCTTTGACAGGCAATTTTATCGAGGTCGAGAACCTCGCACGGGCCATCAACTTCGGTCTCAACAAGGTTCGATTTTATGCGCCGGTTCCGGTAGGAGCCCGCCTGCGAGCCAGAGCGAAAGTGCTACAGGCACGGCGGCGCGCAGGTGCATTGCTACTGACGTCGGAAGTGCGGCTGGAAATGGAGGGCGCGCGCAAACCCGCTTGCGTTGCCGAGACCCTCGGAATGTACTTTTTCGACGAGTAATATTCCTAACGTGCGTGCAGCCATTGCGGCAGAAAAGAGTAGGGATCGCGGTTCGCCGCGTGATTCCAGGTCACGTTATTATCATTGAGTAATTTCTCGAGGCCGCCATCTTTGGTCGCGTCAAATAGTTCCGTTGCGCCGCCAATGTGCATACCGCCAACATAGATCTGCGGAATCGTTTTGAGTCCGGTTTGCTCGCGGATGGCTGCTCGAATCTTGCCGCCTTTGTTGTCTTCCTGGTAAGCGACGGAGTCGAGGTCTATTGACCGATAAGGAATCTCGTAGTGGGCGAACATCTTGCGAACCGACCAGCAGAACTCGCACCACTCAAGCGCAAACAACACGACGGGATTGTCGGTATCGTGGGTTGCTTCGCGAAGAAATTCGACAGCGTCGGCCGGTGCAGATTCGACCGGTTCATCTGTGTCCCGGGGTGAGGGCGGAGGCGCCGCCGCATCGAATCGATAATTCGGGGTCGATCGCGAGATTTCCTGTTCCTCCGCTGTCATATCCGCCGGAATGTCCTCAAACAGCGGCGTGCTCAGGTAGCGTTCACCCGTATCGGGCAACATGCACAGGATGTTGCTGCCAGCCGCGGCCTTCTCCGCGACGGCCAATGCGCCGGCAAGCGTCGCCCCCCCGGAGATGCCGACGAAAATACCTTCTTCCCGCGCAAGCGCCCTTGAAAGGCGTAATGCGTCATCGCCGGCAATGCCGAGAATTTCATCGATTAGGTTGGCGTTCACCGCATCCTCGGTGAGGTGCGGAATAAAATCCGGGCTCCATCCCTGCATCAGGTGTGGTCGGAACATCGGATGACTATCGGCGTGGCTGCCGTCGGCGAGGCGTTCCTGCGGAATGCCGCTGCCCAGCACCGGCGAGTTGTCTGGTTCGCAGACAATGACCCTCGTTTCCGGGCTGTCCTTTTTGAGAACGCGGGATACGCCTTTTAGCGTGCCGCCGGTGCCGAATCCAGTGACCCAATAGTCGAGCCGGGTGTCAGCGAAAGCAGCGAGTATCTCGGGCGCGGTCGTGCGCGAGTGTGCGTCCGCGTTTGCCTCGTTTTCGAATTGGCGAACCAGGAACCAGCCGTGATTCTGGGCGAGCTCGACGGCCTTGGCGAGCATTCCGCTGCCTTTCAGTGCGGCAGGCGTAAGCACGACTTTCGCGCCAAGAAAACGCATCATGCGGCGACGCTCGACGCTGAAATTCTCCGCCATTGTCACGACCAGCGGGTAGCCTTTCTGGGCGCAGACCATTGCCAAACCTATACCAGTATTACCGCTGGTTGCCTCGATGACGGTCTGACCGGGCTTTAGCGTGCCGTCCTTCTCCGCTTGTATGATGACATTTAGGGCAAGGCGGTCTTTCACCGATCCCATCGGATTGAATGACTCGATCTTGACGTAAACATTGACGTCGTCCGGAGCGAGTTTGTTGAGCCTTACGATCGGCGTATTGCCGACAGTTTCCAGGATGTTCGCGTAGCGCTTTGCCATCTGAATTGCCCGTCCGTTGTTTTTTACTACTATAGTCGTCGATCGGCGCGCGCGCAGCGCGAAAGCTGGGCCAAACAAAATACGATAACGCGGCGCAGATTGGGTAAGCTAGTGTCCGTGACCAATGTGGTAAGCCGATGCTGCGGCGCGGCTCGCTATCGCGTTAAGCAAAGCAAAAAATGCGATCATCGCATTAGAACATAAGTCATTGAAAGGAAATAGATTATTTCGCTCCGTTAAGCCAAGCAGGAATATCGTATGCACGGACTGATGATGAACACACCTCTGCTCGTTTCGTCGATTGCGGAGCACGCCCAAAAATTTCATACCGATCGCGAAATAGTCTCTGTCACCGCGGATAATCCTCGGCATCGTTGTACTTTTGGCGACACGATCGGCCGCGCAAAGCAGCTGGCAAACGCCCTGGACAGCCTGGGTCTTAAGCGCGGTGACCGACTGGCCACGATTGCCTGGAATGACTATCGTCACCTGGAGATTTACTACGGTGTCAGTGGCGCGGGCTATGTATGTCACACGATTAATCCGCGCCTGTTTGCCGAACACCTGGTCTTCATAATTAATCACGCCGACGACCGCTGGATATTCACAGATGTCATGTTCGTGCCATTGCTTGAGCAGATCCTGCCGCAGATAAGCGCCGTCGAGGGATTCGTCGTCATGACGGACGAGGCACATATGCCGGAGACCTCGCTGCCAAACGCGATCTGCTACGAGACACTGCTCGCTGCGGAATCCCCGAGTTACGACTGGCCGGTATTTGATGAGCGCACAGCCTCAGCGCTTTGCTACACCTCCGGTACGACAGGAGATCCCAAAGGCGTCCTGTACGATCACCGTTCAACCGTATTGCATGCGTATGCCGCGCCAGCGCCCGACACGATGAATCTGTCTAGCATGGACTGCGTACTGCCTGTTGTCCCGCTGTTCCACGTCAATGCGTGGGGGATTCCCTATTCGACCTTGATGGTCGGCGCGAAATTGGTTTTTCCCGGACCGAAGATGGGTGACGGCGCGGCCCTGTTCGAATTGATGGATTCTGAAAACGTAAGTATCGCTTTGGGTGTGCCAACGGTGTGGCTCGCCTTGTTGCAGTATTGTGCCAGCGAGGGCAAAAAACTGACCAAGTTGAAGCGCTCGATCGTCGGTGGCGCTGCAGTGCCGCGCTCGATGATTCAGGAGTTCCGTGATGTCCACGATGTCGAGATTCGTCAGGGTTGGGGTATGACTGAAATGAGTCCGCTCGGCACCTGCAACTCAATGAAAGCCGGACTGGAATCGCTAAGCGGTGATGAGCAACTCGACCTGGCGACCAAAGCCGGACGCGGCATATTTGGCTGCGAACTTCGCATCGTCGACGAAGAGGGCCAGGAGTTGCCGTGGGATGGCATCGCCTATGGCGCGTTACACGTGCGCGGCCCATGGATTTGCAGCGATTATTTCAAGCTGGAGGGCGGCGCCGGCACGCATACCGACGACGGTTGGTTCGATACGGGAGACGTTGCGACGATTGACCCACAAGGATATATGGCGATCACGGATCGGACCAAGGACGTCATCAAGTCGGGCGGTGAGTGGATCAGCTCTATCGCTCTGGAAAACACCGCTATGGGACACCCGGCGGTTGCCGAGGCAGCCGTGATCGGAGTGGCGCATCCGAAGTGGACCGAGCGTCCACTCCTGGTCGTTGTGCGGGCAGAAGGTCAGGAAGTGCGCAAGGAAGAGCTGCTGGCGTACTTCGATGGCAAGGTTGCCACCTGGTGGATACCAAACGACGCGGTTTTTGTCGATGAGTTGCCGCACACAGCAACCGGCAAGATCAAGAAGATTGAATTGCGTAAGCAATTCGCCGACTATGCTTTTCCGGGCTAACGACCCGAGCCGAACTTAAGTTTAGAGCAAAGGAATATCGATGGGCCAACCCCTGCGCCTTTACGGACTCAAAGCACTTGTACTAAACGCGGCCGGCGGCATCAGCGAGGCTATTGCACGCACGCTCGTCAAGCATGGCGCAGCCGTACTGGCCGTTGACACGAAAAACAGCGGTGTTGAGCAACACTATAAGGCAGTGAAGGGCATAACGGGCCAGTCTGCCGCTTTGCTCGATGTCGATGGCATGCCCGCCCTGGTCGAGGATGCCGTCGAGAAGCTCGGCGGCATCGATATTCTGGTCAACGATTTTCCGTTGCAACCCGAAGAGCCTCTCGGTCAGATTGACGACGAACTCGAGCGTTTGCTCCGATCACGTGCAGCGCTGACTACGGCGGCATGTCGTGCCGCACTGCCGCACCTGCAGAAGAGTCCCCAGGGCCGCATTATCACGGTCGGCTTCTTGCGCAGTTGTTTCTCGGCCAATGGCGCGGCGGCTTGTGCGCACGCAGAACGGGACCTGGCCGACATGACCCGCAGCCTGGCCGCCGAGACCGGTGAGTTCGCAATTACCGCAAATTATATTCAGCCTGGCGCCGTGATGACGCCGGAGAGCCGCGAAGTTTTTCGTAAGGACAAGGCACTGCGCGATTACTGCATTCGCGGTTCGGCCGCACGCCGGCTGGGCGAGACTGTCGACGTCGCCAAAGTTGCGCTGTTCCTTGCCAGCGACGATGCTGTTTTTGTGAGCGGCTCCGGCATCGCTGTCGACGGCGGCCGTACTTACCCAAGTTAACCGTCATGCATCCTGTGCTCAAAGACTTGATCACGCTGCTCAAGCTGGAGCGTATCGAGGAGAATATTTTTCGAGGCGACAGCCGCGATATCGGCAGCGCGCAGGTTTTCGGCGGCCAGGTACTGGGCCAGGCGCTGTCGGCGGCGCAACATACCGTGGAAGGCAGAGTGGCCCATTCGCTGCATGCGTATTTTTTGCGTCGCGGCGACATGAACGCGCCGATAATTTATGACGTTGATCGCGCGCGTGACGGCGGCAGCTTTTCCAATCGGCGCGTCGTCGCTATCCAGCACGGACGGCCAATTCTGAATCTCGCGGCGTCATTTCAAAATCCTGAAGAGGGACTTGAGCACCAGGGAGAGATGCCCGAAGTGCCGTCGCCCGACGACCTGAAAGACCTGACTGAGGTGGCCGGCGACGTTCTTGAAAAAATTCCGATGAAGCTTGGGCGTTTCATGACCGACAATCGGCCATTCGATTTTCGCCCGGTGAACCCTATCAGCTTCGACACTCGCGAAAATATGCCGCCCGAGAAACAAGTCTGGATACGTGCGGTCGATCGTCTACCCGATGATCAGACCCTTCATCAGAACTTGTTGGCGTATGTCTCCGATTTTGAGTTGCTGGCGACCTCGACCTTGCCTCACGGCCTGTCCTTGAATCGCAGCAACCTCATCATGGCGAGTCTTGATCACGCGCTGTGGTTTCATTGCAAGTTCAAGATGGACGAGTGGCTGTTGTATTCCATGGATAGCCCGAACGCATCAGGCGCGCGCGGTTTTGCACGTGGCCAGCTGTTTACAGAAGACGGAAAACTGGTCGCCTCAACGTCTCAGGAAGGCCTTGTGCGTGTGATCGATCCGAAGCGCAGGAAGCCTCGTTCCGACCCCCGCACGCAGAGCTAGTGCGCTTTGCCCTGGGCCGCTACGGCCGCGGCGGCCTTCGCGACAGCCTCCGGATCGCCGAGGAACTCGCGCGACAGTGGTCTAAGGTCATCATCGAGCTCGTAAGCCAGCGGCACACCGGTAGGGATATTGAAGCCGGTAATGTCTTCATCCGAGACTTCGTCGAGCATTTTCACCAGCGCGCGCAAACTATTGCCATGGGCGGCGATCAGCACATTCTTACCCTCGCGCAGGTCTGAGGCGATCACGTCGTCCCAGCAAGGCATCACGCGCTCCAATGTAAGCAGTAACGATTCTGCACCCGGCAGACCATCAATACCCCGATAGCGTGGGTCGAAAGAGGGATGGCGTTCATCATCCCCGTCAATTTCGGGTGGCGGAATATCGTAGCTGCGACGCCAGATATGAACCTGGTCATCACCGTATTTCGCGGCCGTTTCGGCTTTGTTGAGTCCCTGCAGGGCGCCATAGTGTCGCTCATTGAGGCGCCAGTCACGTACGACCGGAATCCACATCAGGTCCATTTGGTCGAGCATGTGCCAGAGCGTACGAATCGCGCGTTTCAGAACGGAGGTGTAGGCGATATCAAACTCGAATCCGAGTTCCGTCAACAGTCGCCCCGCATCGATTCCTTCCTGGATGCCTTTTTCGGTGAGATCGACGTCCGTCCATCCCGTGAACAGGTTTTTCAGGTTCCAATCACTTTGGCCGTGACGGCAGAGTACAAGCTTGCCAGCCATTTCTTCTCCGTAATGTTTTCGACGGGTATGCGTCGGTGTTAGTCTGAAGTCAGGTCACGCAGTTGCTGAGCGGCCACTGACAGAGTAGCAAAATCGATGTTATCGCGTAGTTTCATTTCTTCGATCATGTGCATGAAGTGCGCGACGTCTTCTTCGCGTTTGTCGAGCCACTTTCTGGCAATCAATCCTGGATCCTGCTTGCCGCGACGAGTTAACAGTCGAAACGCGACGTCCCGGCGAATGCGGTAGAACTCATCGCGCAGGTTGCTGCGTGCCATCGCTTGCCAGCGCCCGCTGACCTTCAGGTCTTCCGCACAGTTGTGCAGCCAGTGCAGCCCCAGGCCATCGTTGAATGCGGAATAAAGACGAGCAGTTTCAATTACGTCGCGTTTGCGCTCGGCGGCGAGATCAGCAATATCGAGAGCGGCCCTGGTGACCAATAGAAGTGACATGCGATTCGCAAGTTTCGCAGGCACGCCCATTGCAATCCAGGCGTGTTCTGCATTGTCGTTCCGTACTCGGCTGGCTTTCGACAGGTAGGTCCCGGATCGCGTGTAAATGCGGCCCATGCGATCCTTGAGCCGGTCTACCGTTTTGACGATCTGCAATTCGTCTCCATATTGTTCGATCAACCAGTAGCAAGTGTGTCGCAGGGTTCGACTGACTTCGAACATCATGGACATTTGTGCGCTGGCAGGAATCTTGTGATCGAGAGATTCGATCGTCTCCAACAGAGGGCCAGCGCGGCAAATAATGCGCGCGATTTGGTAGGCGCGGGCGACTGTTACGATGTGAGCGCCGGTATCGACCTGCGCGCGTTTGACGAACGCGGGGCCCATGCGATTCACCAGCGCGTTTGATATTAGCGTTGCGAGTATTTGTCGGCTCAGTCGGTGACCCGGTATGAGGTCCATGTAACGCTTGCGCAATACCACTGGAAAGTATCGCTGTGGGTCAATCTGCAGGAAATCCTCCAGAGTCTCCTCGGAGTCGATGAGGCCATTGTATAGATCGATTTTCGCGTAACTCAGGACCACCGCAAGCTCTGGCCGCGTCAAACCGAGTTTACGGCTGCGACGTTCGTCGATTTCTGACTGCTGCGGCAAGTGCTCGAGGTCGCGATCGAGTAGGCCAGTACGCTCGAGATCAGTGATCAGCCGGGCCGTTTCGTCAATGCGGTCGGCGGAAAGCGTCTCACTCATGCTGATTGCCTGCGTCTGCAGGTAATTGTTCCTGAGCACGAGTTTGGCGACGTTGTCTGTCATCGAAGCGAGCAGCTCGTCGCGTTTCTTGCGCGACATACCTTTTTTCTTAGCTACGTCACCAAGCAGAATTTTGATGTTCACTTCACGGTCGGAACAATCGACGCCCGCGGAGTTATCGATGAAATCGGTATTGATACGTCCACCATGCTGGCTGTATTCCACCCGGGCACGCTGCGTAAAACCGAGATTGCCGCCTTCGCCGATAACCTTGCACCGCAATTCGTCGGCATCAACACGTACTGTATCGTTGCTGCGATCGCCCGCGTCTGGGTGCCCTTCGCTGCTGGCCTTGACGTAGGTTCCGATACCGCCGTTCCACAGCAGATCGACCGGCATCTTGAGTATGGCGCGGATCAGCTCGTCCGGTTTCAACGACGAGGCTTCTATATCAAGGAGTTTGCGCGATTCATTGCTCAGGCGAATCGTCTTTGCCTGGCGTGAGAAGACACCGCCGCCTTTCGAAATCAGGGACTCTTTGTAGTCATCCCAGGTCGAACCCGGCATGTGGAACAGGCGCTTGCGTTCACGAAAACTCAGCGCCATGTCGGGCGACGGGTCAAGGAAAATACGCCTGTGATTGAACGCGGCGACCAACTGAATCTTCTTCGACAACAGCATGCCGTTGCCGAAAACGTCGCCGCTCATGTCGCCGATTCCCGCGACCGTGAATGGCTGCGTTTGCGTATTCAGACCGAGCTCGTGGAAGTGACGTTTCACCGCTTCCCATGCGCCACGGGCCGTGATTCCCATACCCTTGTGATCGTAGCCGGCTGAGCCGCCCGAGGCGAATGCGTCGTCGAGCCAGAATCCGTACTCGGCGGATATGCCGTTGGCAATATCGGAAAAGGTGGCAGTACCTTTGTCGGCAGCCACCACGAGGTAGGGATCGTCACCGTCACGGCGCACGATTCGATGCGGTGTCTTGACAGCGCCATCGACGACATTGTCGGTCAGGTCGAGGAGTCCGCGAATGAACGTCTTGTAACAGTGTATGCCGTTTTCCTGGATCGCAGCACGGTCGCCGGCAGGCGGGTGTTTCGGGAAGAACCCGCCCTTAGCGCCGGTTGGTACTATGACGGTGTTTTTCACGACCTGCGCTTTCATCAGGCCGAGCACTTCCGTGCGAAAATCCTCGCGGCGGTCAGACCAGCGTAAGCCACCACGCGCGATATCGCCGCCTCTCAAGTGCACACCTTCAACTTCGGGCGAGTAGACGAACACCTCGAAGTACGGTCGCGGTAGCGGAACCTCGGGAAGACGCGCAGGATCGAGCTTGATCGAAATATAGCGTTTTGGCTGGCCCGAAACCGGGTCTTTCTGATAATAATTGCTGCGCAATGTGGCTGCTATGCCGCCGGCGAACGCCGTTAGTATGCGATCCTCGTCGACGTTGCGTGCCCTCGCGACGCGGCGCTCGACCGCAGCGTCAATTCTCTTAAGTTCGCCGTTGCGCTTTGTTTTCGACAGGTCGGGATTAAACTGCGACTCGAATTGCTCGACTAACAGTTGCGCGAGTCGGCTATGCGCGACCAGCACATCCTCCATGTATGCCTGGCTGAACGGCAGTCCTAACTGCAGAATATGTTTTGCGTAGCAGCGCAATAGCGCTGTCTGCCGCCAATCCAGCTCTGCGCCGATGACCAGGCGGTTCAAGCCGTCGTTTTCCGCATCGCCACTCAAGACCGCCATAAAGCAGTCTTCGAATCGATTTGAGATCGCCTCGATGTCCACGGTCGCGCCGCTTTCGTGGCGCAAATGAAAATCCTGAATCCAGAATTCCTCTCCGGATTTTAGGTCCACTTCGTAGGGTCGCTCCGTGTAGACATCCACGCCCATGTGCTCGAGTACGGGTAATGCCTCTGACAACGCGATCGGTTCGTCCCTGCTGTAAACGATGAAGTGCATATGACCCGGTTCGGCGTCGTCAGGGACGTAGAGATCAACCGCACGCAGGCTGTCGTTCCGCACCATGTCGTCGATGCGGCGAACGTCGGAGCAGGCTTCCTTGGGTATCGTATCTGCCTGGAATCCGGCCGGGAAAACGCCGTCGTATGCGCGATACAGTCGTGACCCCTCATCCGGGCCGAACGTGTCGAGCAGTTCTTTGTGGAGTCGGTCCGACCAGGTAATGACGAGATCGGCAATCTGTTCCTCGATATGGTGGATGCTGATGGGCGGGCGCTCGCCCACATTCGTACGCACGATGATGTGCACTCGGGCGAGGGCGGACTCCGAGATTTGCACGGCTGAGTCGACGGAAACTCCATCGAAGGCGTGGGTCAGTAATGCCTCTATTTGTCTCCTGATCGCTGTTGTGTATTTTTCGCGAGGCACATATACGAGGCAGGAGAAAAAGCGCCTGAATGTATCCCTGCGAAGGAAAAATTTGACTCGCTGCCGGTCCTGCAGGTTGAGAATACCGATGGTTGTGCGCGCGAGGTCCTGCACGGAGCTTTGAAACAGTTCTTCGCGCGGGTAGGTTTCGATAATGTGCAAAAGCGCCTTGCCGCGATGGCCCGCGGCCTCAACCTCGGCGCGCTCGAGCACCTTCTGCACCTTGTGGCGGAGCAGCGGTATGTTTTTCGGGCTTTCGCTGTAAGCAACTGACGTAAGCAAACCGATGAAACGACGTTCGCCCACCGCATTGCCTTTCTGGTCATAAATCTTGACGCCGACGTAGTCGAGAAATGCCGGTCTGTGAACAGTGGATCGGGAATTTGCCTTGGTCAGAATCAGCCAGTCGCGCGAGCGCGCCAGTCGTCGCATTTCGGCCGTTAGTTCGACGCTTTTTACACCGCGATCATCGCGACTCAGGACACCGAGTCCGGAACCTTTGACGGCCCTGAGGAATACCCGGCTGCCGCGTTTGGACAAGCGGTATTCGCGGTAGCCGAGGAAGGTGAAGTGTTCATCCGCCAGCCAGTCAAGCAGCGCCTGGCTTTCGGAACGCAGCAAGGGATCGACGCCCTTCGGTCCGTTTTCGAGCAACTCCCGCGTATCGCGCATGCGTTGTCGCATCTTGCCCCAGTCGCGCACAGTCAGACGCACATCGGCAAGTACCTTGACGATTTCCTGCCGCAGGAGCTTCAACTCATTGGGGTCACCCTCATGGTCAATCCCGAACCGGACGAACGACTCGGAACGTGTCTCTTCGTCATCCGAGTCTGAAATCTCTGTTATCTGACCATTGCTATCGCGTTTGATCGATATAATTGGATGCACCGTAATGTGCACGGCGAGCTTATGCCTATTGATCGTCGCAGCCACCGAGTCGACGAGAAACGGCATGTTGTCATTGACCATTTCCACAAACGTATAGGCAGAGGTATAACCGTGTTCTTTCTCGGTCGCATTGAATATTCGGACCAGCGCCTGACCCGGGCGGCGCTTGGTGGCAAACTCGAGGTGATCGAGCGCTACCTGCGCCATGATGGTCTCGGATCGGTCCTGCAGGTCTTCAACCGGCACATCGGCAAAATACTGCGTCAGATATCGTTTGATTTGTGCCCGTTTCTTGAGTTTGGGCGAAGTGACCGGTGATGCGATGATCGTGTCGACGATCACCTTCCTGATGTCACCGCCCCGGCGGTTTTCGTTTCGTGTCACTGCGCTTGCTCCGGCCGGAAGTGCCGGCCCGATAGGGTTATTCGAATATGGCCTATATGCATGTTGCAGGTACTGAGCGCGACCGGTGGGAAGCGGTTCGCATTATACAGTAATTGCATCTGCATCAAATTCTTGCAAAGCCTCGTAACGCCGCTCAGTGATCCGCCGCATCATGACGAGATGCTGTTTATCATTCAGCATCAGGTCGCGGAGTAATGGATCAAACTCCTTATCGCGATTTCAGCGACACACGGGCAGAAAATTCAGCGGTCGTCACTGTCACTGTGCTGCGCGAGATCTACGAGAATCGATCCAAACACTGGGAGCGCTACGAGGCCTGCGAGGCGCTCGTGGACATTGGTAATAACTTCCAATTCTGGCGCTTTCACCATATGAAAACCGTGGAGCGGATTATCGGCCACAAGAGAGGCACAGGGGGCTCATCGGGTGTTCCATTTCCCAAGAAAGCGCTGGATATTGAGCTCTTTCCGGAATTGCTGCGGGTCCGCACCGAGTTAGGCGCCGACGACAATAACTGATCAGCCGTTGTCGAGCAGGCGCGCCTGTGCGAGCAGGCGCTCCATAATGACGCCGAGTTTCTCGGCATCTTCATCGCTGATGCCTTCCAGCAGATCGCGTTCGAATTGCAGCGCCAGCGGCGCAATCTCGTCGTGCACCTGCCGCCCCTGTTCGGACAAGTTCAGGATCGAGCGGCGCCGATCGGCGTCCGCGAATTGACGATCCAGGCGGCTATTTTTTACGAGTTTGGTGACCGCGCGGCTAACGGCGACCTTATCCATGAGCGTACGTTCAGCGACCTCAACGGCCGAGAGGCCAGGGTAGCGACCAAGAATGGCGATAACGCGCCATTCCGGAATGGACAGACCGAAGCGCTTCTCATAAACCTGCGCAATCGTCGTGCTGACCGTGTTGGACAGTATCGACAGTCGATAGGGCAGGAAATTCTCGAGGATCAGCTCGTCACTCATAACGACCAATTTATCACGCGAGATGGGGCAGGGCGAGGTACTCGTTGGATTGCATTTCGATCAGTCGGCTGACCGTACGGTCGAATTCGAAGCCGAGTTTGCCGCCACGGTATAGCGAATTCACTTCGACGTCTGCCGAAAGGATCAGTTTTACGCGTCGATCGTAGAATTCGTCTACGAGCGCGATGAATCGCCGCGCCTGATTTTCAAGTGAGGGGTCGAACTGCGGCACCCCTGATACGATGACGGAGGGGTACCAGCGGGCAATTTCGATGTAATCGGCCTGGCTGCGTGGGCCATCGCAAATCTCCTCGAATTGAAACCAGGCAATGCTTTTTGCGCATTTTCGGGCGCGGATCATGCGCCCATAGATGTCCAGATCCAGGTTGGACCTGATTTCAGTCGACGCCGATTCGTCGAAAAAGTAGGAGAGGCGGTTGCAAGCGCTGGCGTCGTTTGGTGCCAGGTAGGTTCCTGCCTTCTGCAACAACCGCAGTCGATAGTCGGTGTCGCCATCCATGTTCACGACCTCCGTGAACTGATTCAAAAGGTCGATGGCGGGTAGGAAGCGCTGCCTCTGCAAGCCGTCTCGGTATAAGTCATCCGGTTTCGAATTCGAGGTTGTGACGAGCGTGACGCCATGCCGAAAAAGGCCGTCCAGCAGGCGGCCGAGAATCATCGCGTCGCCGATGTCGCTCACGAAGAACTCATCGAAGCACAGGACGCGCGTGTCGCGCGCGATATCCTGAGCCACTTGATCGAGTGGATCTTCGACATTGTCCAGCGCCTTAAGGCGATCGTGTACCTCATGCATCATGCGATGAAAGTGAATTCGTTTTTTCGCTTTGAGCTTGAGAGTCTCGAAAAAAAGATCCATGAGAAAGGTCTTGCCGCGCCCAACCCCACCCCATAGATATATGCCTCGAACGCCGGCCGAATCTTCATGGCGTTTTGAGCGGAACAGAGTTCGCCAGCCGCGACGTCGTGGCCGATGAGTGGTCAGGCGTGTTTGCAGGTCCTCGAGTCGATCGATAACCTCCACCTGTGCCGGATCCTCGACATGGCCTTCGCGGCGCAGGCTTAACTCGTAGGCTTCGCGAATCTTCAATCTACCTTCAATCCTGTATTCGTTCTTATGTGGCGGCCCGGCAAGATTACAGGGTGGGTTTAGGCGCCGCCACAGAGGCTGCTAAGATACGCAACAACAACGTGAGGAGAATCGAGGCTAATGTCCGAATCTAACGAACGCGAATCGATGGAATTCGACGTAGTTATTGTCGGCGGCGGACCGGCGGGGCTCGCTGCTGCGTGTCGACTTCTGCAACTGGACGACAGCCTGTCAGTCGTCGTGGTTGAGAAGGGCTCTGAAATCGGTGCCCACATCTTGTCGGGTAACGTGTTCGAACCGACAGGACTCGACGAACTGTTCCCTGATTGGAAAGAGCAGGGCGCTCCGGTCAAGACGGCTGTCAGCGGCGATCTCGTCCATTATCTGACCAGCGAGTCGAAATCAGTGCGCGTGCCCGGTCTATTCCTGCCACGGCCGATGCACAACGATGGCAACTACATTATTAGCCTGGGGCAACTTTGCCAATGGTTGGGTGAGCAGGCTGAGGCGCTGGGCGTAAACGTTTTTCCGGGTTTTGCGGCCTCCGAAGTCCTATATGACGATGACGGCAGGGTTACCGGTGTTGCTACCAGTGACATGGGTATCGGCAAAGACGGCCAGAAAAAGAGCGCCTACCAGGCTGGCTACGAATTGACGGGCAAGTACACAATATTCGCCGAAGGCGTGCGCGGTAATCTAAGCGAGCAGGTCATGGCGCGATTCCATTTGCGTGATGACGCGGATCCACAGCACTACGGCATCGGCATCAAGGAAGTGTGGGAAATCGACCCGGCGAAACACCAGGAGGGCCTGGTCGTTCACACGACCGGCTGGCCGCTCGATAACCATACGGAGGGCGGCGGCTTTCTGTATCACGCGGCCAATAACAAAGTTTTCCTTGGGTTGATAATCGCATTGAATTATAAAAACCCGCACCTCTCCACATTCGACGAATTCCAGCGTTGGAAACTGCACCCGAAGATTCGAACCTATCTGGAGGGCGGCAAACGTGTGGCTTACGGCGCACGGGCCGTCAATAAAGGCGGTTTGCAGTCGTTGCCGAAACTCGCGTTTCCTGGCGGCATGTTGGTCGGTTGCGGTGCCGGATTTCTCAATGGCGTTAAGATCAAAGGCGCCCATACGGCCATCAAGACCGGAATGCTGGCCGCCGAGAGTATTCACAAGGCCTTGTCGTCCGGCGACGCGGGCCAGTCAGAGCTCGCGGATTTCGAAAACAGCGTCAAAGACTCCTGGGTCTACAAGGAGTTGCATAAAGGACGCAACTTCGGGCCTGGGCTGCACAAACTGGGCGTGTTCTGGGGCGCGGCGTTCGCGTTCATCGACCAGAATATCTTTTTTGGCAAACTGCCGTTCACCTGGCGCAACAAAGACCCCGATCACGAGTCGTTGGACAAAGCGGCCGATGCGAAACCTATCGACTACCCGAAGCCGGATGGCGTGTTGACGTTCGACAAACTCTCATCGGTGTTCTTGTCGAGTACCAACCACGAAGAAGACCAGCCGTCGCATCTGAAACTGAAGGACGAATCAATACCGATCGAATTCAACCTGCCAAACTTTGACGAACCGGCACAACGTTACTGTCCCGCCGGCGTTTACGAAATCGTGGAAGAGGGTGGTGAGCCGCGTTTTCAGATCAACGCGCAGAACTGCGTGCACTGCAAGACCTGCGAAATAAAAGACCCGCGGCAGAATATCCGCTGGGACGTTCCTGAAGGCGGTGGTGGGCCCAATTACGCGAATATGTAACGACTACCACCACCCACCACCCACCACCCACCATTCACCAACCGCACGGCGGCGGCGATCACGGGGAAATCTTGCTTGCTCCGCGCTGCGCGAAGTCGCTTCGCAAGACATCCCCGCACTCACCGCCATCGTCATCACCGTGCTGCCGTAGGCAAGTGGACGAGATGTTTGTTGGCGAGACCTAAAGCGAGCGCAAGCGAGACAGTCCGCCAACAAAGCATGTCGGCCGGTTGCCTAGCCTGATTCGTGGGTGGCTGGTGGGTGGTGGGTGGTGGGGGGTGGTTTACTTGGGTTGCATACGGATGGCGCCATCGACGCGGATCGTCTCGCCATTTACCATCGGATTGCCGTAGATAAAGGCCGCCGTATCCGCATACTCCTCGGGGCGACCCAGTCGCGGGGGAAAGGGTATTTGTTTACCCAGTGAATCCTGAACTTCCTCGGGCATGCCCGCCATCATGGGTGTCATGAAGATGCCCGGCGCAATCGTGTTGACGCGAATACCGAATTGCGCAAACTCGCGAGCGAGCGGCAACATCATGCCGACAACGCCGCCCTTCGAGGCCGAGTACGCGGCCTGTCCAATCTGTCCCTCGAAGGCCGCAATTGATGCGGTACTGATGATGACGCCACGTTCTCCGTTTTCGTTGGCATCGTTGAGTTGCATTACTGCGGCCGCTTCCTTGGTCACATTATAGGATCCGACGAGGTTGACCTGGATTACGCGGTTGAAATTTTCGGCAGGCCAGGGGCCCTCGCGACCCAGCGTGCGGCCGGCAGTCGCGATGCCCGCACAATTTACCGCCAGTGTAATGCCGCCCATGAATTCTTCAGCGGTATTAATGGCTGCTTTGACAGAATCTTCGTTCGATACGTCCGTTCTGACGTATTTGGCGCGCGCGCCCATCGCGGTCGCAGAGGATTCGCCCTGCTCGTCGTTGATGTCGAGGATGACGACGTGGCCGCCGGCTTCGATTACACGCTCTGCTGTCGCCCGACCAAGCCCGGACGCGCCACCGGTAATGACGGCTTTGGCACTGGATAACTGCATTTGGTTTCCCTTTAAATTATTTCGAGGGCGATGGCGGTGGCTTCGCCACCACCGATACATTGTGTCGCGATTCCACGTTTGAGACCGCGTGCGCGTAGCGCATGCAACAAGGTAACCGATATGCGACAGCCCGTGGCACCAATGGGGTGGCCCAACGCACAGGCGCCTCCATTGACGTTGACCTTCGAATGATCGATACCGACGTCTGCCATCGCGGCCATCGTTACAACCGCGAATGCTTCGTTGATTTCGTAAAGATCGGCATCGTCGGCCGCCCAACCAAGCTTATGGTGCAGCACGTTGAGAGCGTCTATAGGGGCGGTCGTAAACCAGGCTGGGTCTTGCGCGTGCGCCGAGTGGGCGACGATCCTGGCCAACGGCTGAACACCTCGTTTCTCTGCTTCTGACTCCGACATCAGAATCACTGCGGCGCCGCCGTCGGATATCGATGAAGACGTAGCGGCTGTCACGGTGCCGTCCGATCGAAACGCAGGTCGCAGTGTTGGAATTTTTTCGATGCTGACCGTACCGGGCGTTTCGTCCTCCGCAACTGTCACGTCGCCACGTCGCGAACTGATGGTGACGGGTGCAATTTCATTGGCGAAGGTACCGTCAGCAACGGCGCGCTGCGCGCGAGTGACCGACTCGATCGCGAATGCGTCCATTTGTTCGCGCGAGAAGTCGTACTTATCGGCTGTGACCTGGGCAAAGTGGCCCATCATCTGGCCTTCGTAGGGATCCTGCAGGCCGTCGAAGAACATATGGTCCAGGATTTCCTGGTGGCCCATTCGATAGCCGCCGCGCGCTTTGGGCAGCAAATAGGGCGCATTGCTCATTGATTCGAGACCGCCGGCGGCAACGATTGCGGCGCTGCCTGCCTGGATCATGTCGTGTCCAAGGATCATCGCTTCCATGCCGGAGCCACACATTTTGTTAACCGTAGTACATGGGATACCCGTCGGAATACCTGCCCCCAACGCCGCTTGCCGCGCTGGAGCCTGCCCAAGACCGGCGGACAGTACGCAACCCATCAAAACCTGATCGATGTCTGCGGAATCAATACTGGTGCTTGCTATAGCCGCCTCGAGCGCAGTCGATCCCAACTGTGGCGCCGTCGCGCCGCCAAGCGCACCCTGAAATGCGCCAATAGGCGTGCGTTTCGCGGCGACGATGACAACGGCTTCGGAACTCATAGTCAAAACTCCAATAGAACTTGTAGGGCGAAACGCGGTGGATCGGTACTTTCCTGCAAAAATCGGCCTCGCGCAATACTGCGAATTAGATAGTCACCGTCGTTACCGGCCCGCCGGAAAGGTCCAGCAAGTCTGGCTCGGCGACCACCTCGAGAATTCGCTGTCTTGCCAGCTCTGCGAGCGCGCGGCTGTCCGTGAAGTCGGAATCGCCCGGTGAAATTGCGGGCAGTACTTCGAATCTCAATGTGTTCGGCCGTGGAAGCAGGCGCCCCGACGGTAGCATGTACCGTGTTCCACTAATGGCGACAGGCACGATCGGCATACTGCCGCGCACGGCGGCGACAAACGCACCGGGCCGAAAATGACCGATGCCGCGCTCCTCGCGAAATGTGCCTTCCGGGAAGAATCCCAGCGATTCGCCGCCCTGGGCCGCCCTGACGATTTGGCGTGCATCGCGCGCGCTACCGGAATGCCGATTGCGCTCGACGAATTTGGCACCGGCCCGACGCAACAAGAAATGTGCAATGGGGATGTTCCGCAATTCGCCTTTGATCACAAAACTGAAGCGCGACGGCAGGTATCCTTTAAGCAATACGCCATCGACGTAACTGGCGTGATTAGCGACGACGATGCAATTGTCGGCGGGCAGGTTGTTCATGCCGACAACCTCGACCTTGACGCCGGCCAGAACGAACACGCCCCTCGATACGAGAGCGGCCAGTCGCTGGCGACGCGGGGCTCCAGGGACGAATATGGCGACCAGCAGGGCGAGGATGATCGCTACCGTGAAAGACAGCCAGGCCAGTACGCCCCATGACGTCTGCAGAATTCGTGTGACCCAGTTCACTTTATGTTAATGCCTTCTGCAATCTGTGACAGCGATCACGCCGGGTGCCGTGCATCGTCCGCATACTCAGAAACCTTGGAAAATCCGTCGCTTGGCGATGTTTCTGCTTGCCCGCCCGGCGTGACTGATACAACGATTCGGCTTCGGAGCGGCGTATGCTAACAGTCTCCCGGCAAGGTTGGGACAAGCACTGGCTTCGCAGCAAAGGATTGCGCGACTACTAAGATGGATATTATGGGCAGTAGCAACAAGACAAACGCACCGGAATCGAAAACAGTGCGACGCTCGGCAGAGCTCGTTGATCGTTTTCTTGACGCAATTTGGATGGAACGCGGACTGTCCAAAAATACGCTAGGCGCTTATCGCGCGGACCTGATGACATTGAGCCGTGGGCTGTCCGAGATCGGCAAGTCGATCGAAATGGCCGAGAAGTCCGATTTGCTGGACTTTATCGCGAAGCGTGTGGAAAGTGGCGCCAAGCCGCGCTCTACGGCCAGGCAGTTATCGAGCTTCCGCCGTTTCTTCCGCTACATTATGCGAGAAGGCATGCGCGGTTCGGACCCCACCGCCGACATCCAGATGCCGCGCATTGGTCGTTCACTACCAAAAACGTTGTCCGAGGACGAAGTGGACGCCTTGCTCAACGCGCCGAACACGGACGAGCCGCTGGGTCATCGTGACCGGGCGATGCTCGAGTTGCTGTACGCGACGGGCTTGCGCGTTTCTGAGCTGATTAACCTGCAGCAATCACAAGTCAATTTTAACCAGGGTGTGTTGCGGATCGTCGGTAAAGGCGATCGTGAGCGCCTGATACCGCTGGGCGAAGAGTCGCAGCGCTGGCTCCGTGAGTTTATCAACGGGCCGCGTATGGAGATTCTTCTCGAGCGCCAGACTGATTACCTGTTCCCGACGCGCCGCGGCGATCGTATGACCCGACAGGCTTTCTGGCACATTATCAAACGCTACGCTGAGAAAGCCGGCGTGCGCCAGAAGATGTCGCCGCATAGCCTCCGACACGCTTTTGCGACGCACCTCCTGAATCGTGGCGCAGACCTGCGAGTCGTGCAGATGTTGCTGGGCCACAGCGATCTGTCGACCACGCAGATTTACACACATGTTGCGCGCGAACGCCTGAAAGAGCTGCATGGCGAGCATCACCCACGGGGCTGATTGTTAAAGATCGCAACAAAACGCGCTGCCAAATGGCGTATTTGCTAAACTTCTCGCGCTGCGTGGAACCGGGGTCGATAGTCCCGGTCCACTAGATACCGGGCAAACGCCTTTCAGGAAAGTGTGAAATGAGCCGTAATCGAAACTTCGCGTCGTCGCTGCTGGCCGTTGTGGCGGCGTTTTCTTGCGCCGCCTTTGCTCAGGCTGCGGATCGGGACGCTACACTCGAAGACGTACGTGCCAAAATGGCCGCCATGTTCGATGCCATCGAGCCCGAGAACGTCAATCCGAGCCCGATTGATGGCTGGTTTGCGATTCAGCAAGGCTCGATCGTTGCCTATGTTTCGGACGATGGGCGCTACCTGCTGCAAGGCGACCTCATCGACCTCGAAACACAAGTCAATCTTAGCGAACAGAGCCGAAACACGGCGCGCCGCGATATTATCGCAACGGTCGAGGACGACGACGCCATCCTCTTTTCTCCGCTTGACGTTAAACACTCGATAACGGTCTTCACCGATGTCGATTGCGCGTACTGTCGTAAACTGCACAGTCAGATCGACGAATACCTTAGCGCAGGGATCGAAGTTCGCTACTTACTTTACCCGCGCAATGGTCCAGCTTCCGAAGCCTGGAGTACGTCGGAAGAGGTGTGGTGCGCCAAAGATCGCAATCAGGCACTGACCGCCGCGAAACTTGATCGTGGATTCGAGTCAACTCAGTGCGACGCATCGGCGATCAGCGAACACTATGGTCTCGGGCGCGAAATCGGTTTGAGCGGTACGCCCGCAATCGTACTGGAAGATGGCACCCTGATCAGTGGTTATCTGCCACCAGCGCAGCTCAGCATGCGCCTGCAACAGCACGCGCTCGGTCAATAGGTTTCATAATCGGTCGTCAGGAGCGCGAGCGTCGTAGTTCGTGGAAATGGACGCCGTTGTCGTTACCGCGGTCCTCGAAGTACTTTTGCAACGCGAATTTGCCGCTTTGAAACGCAAGTTCATCCCACGGAATTTCATCTTCGCTGAACAACGCCACTTCAAGACTCTCGTCGCCGACGCCGTAGTCGCTGACTAATTTTCCCGAGAAGAACAAGTGCACCTGGCCCGCGTCAATGACATCGACGGAAGCAAACAGGCGATCGAGTTCGACGGTCGCGCAGGCTTCCTCGAGCGTTTCCCGGGCGGCGCCGCCAGCGACTGTCTCGCCGAGTTCCATGAAACCCGCGGGCACGGTCCAGTAGCCGTAACGGGGTTCGATCGCTCGTTTGCATAACAACACTTTGCCGTTGCGCTCGGCAACGCAGCCCACCACGATCAGGGGATTCTGGTAATGGACTGTGCCGCAGTCGTCGCAGACTGATCGTTCGTGGGTGTCGTTTTCAGGGGTCTTGCGGCTGTTCCGACCCCCGCAGCTTGGGCAGTATTTCATCGTGTTCCAAATGGTGCCGGGAGAGGGAATCGAACCCGCACTTCCGAAGAAACTGGATTTTGAATCCCAAATGGCCTAAATGCCACTAAAACGCCCAGCAAATTACAGTAAAAAATTCAATGGGTTGCGAGGATAGCGTTACTGTACGTTGCGGTCAATTGCCGGCTGTTTTCACAGGTTACTGTGACTAAAGTGTGACAATAAGGGGCTAGCCACTTGGGGTGATTCTGTGACTCTTACTGCGTTGATCTTGTTGCGTTCGTCAGCAGCAGATTCTCTGTATGCACTGAGGCTGCGCTGGCTTATTGAGCTATATCTTTTTTCTCCTAGTGACACTAAAGGGCATGACTTGCCATACGCGACTACGCCTGCTGATTTTTTGAATACGTGACCGTTCGCACACTCGAATTCAACGCCCGTGACGAGTCCACGATAACTCCCGATCATCGTGATCCCAGTTCCTTCCAGCTGCTTTAACATCCATTACCGGTTTCTCTCTGGACCTATTCGGGGTTTCGGGGGAGGCTGTGTGCCCGCTTTCTTCGCTACGTCTAGACACATCTGCACCTCGTCCCACTGCATGCGGGTCACGTCTTCATGGCCTCTAAATGCATGCCCACACGTTGTTTCCCAAAACGCCGCTTTAGCATATGCCGGATCAGGGACGGCAATGTATTCCTTCAATTCCCATTTCTGACCAGTCTCTTTGACAATTTGGCCCGCACGTTTGGTGTAACCGCTGTTGTGATGTGCCAATGCTTTTTCGGGCGTACGCGTGGTATGTCCAATCTTTACAAGATTCGGATCGGATGGGTGCTCCAATACATATAGATAACCTGACTTCATCGTGTTCCCTCAGTGTTGCCAGCACTGATGATTTGGTCGAAGCGACAGATAATCAAGAGCCAGCGGGCCGTTCCTCTCCTTTGCACTGGGGATGTACCGGGTTATAGCGTAGTGTTTGCAAGGTGAAAACTTTACGGCCTTGTTGGGAACCCACCGCAATGCGGTAAGTAATGGAATGCCCTCGCAGTTGATCCATCGGGTCTTCATCCAAACCTTCCAGCGTCAGATAACTGTGCTCGGCATCCCGCACCAGCAATCCCTGGCGCTCCAGATAGCGCGCCAGGCGGCGCGCGATGGTGTGGTAACACTTCATCCACCAGCAAGGCAGCACTTTCGGCCATGCGGCGTGCGCCGCAGCTGGGACAAAAACCTCTGCGTTTGCAACTGAAGGCGACCAGATGCTCAGCATGACAGGCTTTGCATTGCACGCGAAGAAAACCGTGTTCGAGACGGCCGTGACGACCGTCAAGTTTGACCATCGCGTGCTGGCGCTGACGACATTTGCCCTGATCGTGCTGTTCTGGTCTAAGTTGCGCAAGACTGAACTTCCGGCCAAAGCTCTGCGAGCAGCCAACGCCTTGTTATATATCGCGGTATTGCAGGTAGCGCTCGGGATAACGACGCTATTGATGGTCGTGCCAATTTTTCTCGGGGCCGCACACCAGGCGGTTGCCATGCTGTTGCTTACCGTAGCGCTTTACCTGTGCCACTGTTTACACGGCCGCCCGCAAATAAAATCGGCTTCTGACTGAGCCACCGAGTCTCATCGGCGATTCATTCGCCAATGTGGAGATTGAAGGATTGGCGAGTCCGCAAACGGAGTGAACTTGCTGATTAACGCCCTTTAACATTATGTAAAAAATAGCACCCTGCGATTTCAACGACTTACTCGATGGTTTGTCGTTCTATCCAAATCTGCATTAACATAAACGAACACTCAAAAAAATACGGTTCGGAAGCCCTAATAATAATTCTATCTGCAGGGAGGTCAGCAGAAATGAGTGACAAAGGAAATTCGGAAGTAGAATCCTCGGAAGTAGAGAATTCCCGCCGCAAGTTTATCAAAACAGCAGCCAAGATTGCGGTTTACACACCCCCAGCCATGATGATTGCATCGACGCCGAGTTTCGCGAAGATGAGCAAGTCCGGCGGCGGGAGACGTCGTAGGAGGAAGGCAAATCGTAAGAGGAAAGCAAATCCGACATAGGGTCGCGTGATGGGGCTAATCTGAATCTAGCGCCACCGACTCACCCAGCGGCACTCAACCTGACAGCGCAAGAAGCGAGGTCGGGTTCGGTGCAATTGTGACATTGGACATATACAAATTGTCCGGCGACCTGCAAGATTCGATTCATGGTGCCGACTTCCAGTCACACACGTGTATTTGACCTCGACGGCCGAAAAGTACTTTTCAATGAATTGAGCACTCGCTTGTTCGTACTGAACAAAAGCGCCTCGTTTGTGTGGAAATTTGTCAGCGCGGGATGCGAACCAGAGCATATCGTTAGCAAACTTCACGAGCGCACCGATGCATCCCGTGATCAGATTTCGCGAGATGTCACAGCTCTGCTCGATCAATGGAGTGCGAGCGGGCTAATAGAATCTGAGCATCCTGCGGATGTTGAAAAACCATCTCGAGATCGCGACCTCTTCGAGTCAACCGACCACGCGCCAATAGCGAATTTCGGCGCTGGCGACGTTTCCGGCAAGCGAACATTTGACCGTGCCTATCGGCTTGTTGACTACCAATTTCGTTTACGTGGTGATACCGACCTTGCAGTGATAAGCGACGAACTACTTGGGCATTTGGCGCTCACCGGAAGCCAGCCTGGCCAAGGCTGGCCGCTATTCGAATTGTATTTTCACCAGGATCGCTGGGTCTTCTGTCACGGGAATAATCTGCTGGACGAATGCTACGCTCGCGACCAGATTACTCCCATGATTCACGCGAATATTCTCAGCGCGGCATTCCGCGCATCGAAGTCACAGACAGCTATCCACGCCGCGGCAGTCTCGAAAGGGGCAAAATGCGTCCTGTTGCCGGCTCGCTCCGGCAGCGGCAAATCAACGTTAACGGCCGCCCTGATTGCCAGCGGATTCAACTACTGCACAGACGATCTTGCTCTGCTCACACCGGATCCCATCCGGCTGCGACCGGCCCCGTTACGCATGGGTATCAAGAGCAGCTCCTGGGAAGTATTAGGCGGCTTCCTGCCGGCTCTGCAAGCCCTGCCGGTGCACCATCGCGCCGACAACAAACGCATTCGGTATTTTTTGCCACCGGACGAGCTGTTGCCGAAATCGTCGGCTGAAGCCCTTGCAGTCACCGCAATTGTATTCCCGGAATTCGTACCCGGCAGTGAGTTGGAGCTGCAGACCATTGAACGGGGTGACGCATTGCTACGAATGCTGGACGCCGGCTTCGATCTCAACGAAGCGCTAGATCGGGAATGGGTTGAAAGCACCATTTCCTGGCTCAAAACCCTTGAGTGCCACGAGCTGAAATTCGATGATCTCGAGCAGGCCGTCGCGGCAGTCGCGAGCGTCCTGCGGTGACCAGTCAGTATCGTATCTGGAGTTTACTCGTCCGTATCCTGTTCGACCCGAACTCGCCAGGATCGAATCAAGAGCTTCGAGAAAAACTGATTCGCGATGAGAGCTTCTGGCAGGAAGTCATTTCGATGTCGAATGCTGACCTCGTAACGTCCGAATTATGGACAATTCTGCGTCAAAAACAGCTCGAAGATTGTGTTTCTCCCAATGCGTTGGAGTACCTGGAATCACTCAACTGCCTCAACATCAACATAAGCAAAGCCGTCCGGGACCAGGCGCTGGAATGTATCGAAGCGCTCAACAGAGCGGGGATAGTACCAATGCCCATAAAGGGTGTCGCCTATCAGCTTGCAGCCTCCGGTGAGGATGTCCTCGATCGTTTTCTGACCGATATTGACATCATGGTGCCGGCTGAATCCGCCAGTCGGGCACAAGAGGTATTGTGCGAATTGGACTACCGGATCGTTCCGAGTGAGATAGTCGACTATGGTACGCATCACCACCTGGAGCCGATGTGGCGCGAAAGTGGTCCGGTGACGATCGAAATCCACCGCAGTGCGGTGCCGCGAGCCCTTGAATCTGCGCTGCCGTGCGCGAGCATCTGGAAGAATGCCAGCTCCGAATCGCGCAACGGAATTCAATTTCGCCTGCCGAGTCCGACGGACTCGGCAATGGTCGTATTTCTGCATAATGTGATGTGCGATCGTTGCCTTTCCAAGTGCGTGGTACCGCTCCGGTCTTTTCTCGATGCTGACAGGCTCCAGTTTCTTTATGGGAACGTCATTGACTGGGACAAAAACCTGGGCCGTATCAGCAAAATCGGCGCTCGTTCTGCATTCAGAAGATTCGCCTACATCATGTACAGGCTCTCAGGGCGAAAATTCGTTGACGATATGCAATTCACACGCTCTGACTTTCTGCACTACCAAATTTGCCATCTGGCGGAAGTGAGACCGGCATTGGCGGATTGGGCAATGCGATTCGAACGGCTAAGTAATCACCAACTCCGCAAGTCATACGATGTTGGCGAGAGTTCGCTATCAATCCATGCGTATCGCATGAGAGAAATTGGCGCGATGTTGATGAACGGAATGAACGGTATAAGGCGAATAAAGGGCCTTTTCCATGACACCCACCGCCATTGAAACGCTGTTGAGCCCACTATTGGCCGTTTTCACACCAATGGCTGTTCTCAGACCAGCCGCCGTCCTGTCGAAGCCGTTTCTGATCGCAACATGGGTAAAGCAGGAAGATTTCGACGAATTAGCCGAACAGGCTGGCTTTTCGCGGCGCGCGAGGATTGGGGATCCGTATCCCTGAATCCAGCGGCGACTTCTCCTGCAGATGGTTCAGTATCTTCCTGATGACCACGGGATCCTCAATGCAGGCAATTACCTTGGCCGCAGCACCGCAGGCCCGGCTTTTTCTAGCGGTAAGGCATTCCCCGCCGTGTTCGTATTTCATCCATCACTGAAAGGGAGGGGGGTCTGATGCTGCTCACAGTGCCGCGCAGATGCGGCTGAGATATTGCTGCGGCGAATCCTGCATTTTGAACGTTGCCAACTAACGTCCATGGTTGAACCTGATGGCTTAGGTGGTAACAGACCCCCGCAAGAGCATCAGCAGTGTCTTTTTTCTGTCCGGAAACGTGATCGACCTTCTGTCGGCGTTTGTCCATCTGAAGGGCCAGCATGTCCTTGACCGTTTCATGATCTTTCGGAATTCTAAATCTTTCTTCACTGATCGCGATTCGCAAACTTTCATAAGCAGCGGTCGGATCGTCAGGGCTGGTTCGATCAACTGACAAGTGACCGGCCCGAATGCCAAGTCTGCGGATTCGCTGCATCAAGTCGCGAGACTGATAGCCATCAAAGCTGACCCATTCAATCGGGATACCCGCCGCCTTCCATCGGGCGATGAGCTGATAGATCGAATCAAGAATGATCTCGCCGTGTTTCGGCGGGTGCAGCCGAGCAAGTCCGTCGATCATAATCAGCGGAAGGCCCGATTCGTTATAGGCGGCAATGTGACCCACGGCCAAGCCCGTAAGGTCTCCGGTCAAGCTCAGGTCGCCGTGAAGGGCTCTCGGGCTTTTCGGGTTCTGAATCTCGACCTTGTGAGGCTGGAACATGAGTTCGGTCGCGTCGTGTATCGCGTCCGCTGTTGAGAGGTATTCTCGGAAAGTGCTGAAAGCGTTGATATTGTTATGGTGCCGAGGGGGGGAATCGAACCCCCACTTCCGTTAAGAAACCGGATTTTGAATCCCATCGGCTTTAGTAAGGACAATAGTTTACAACAGATAACAGCAATGTTTTCAACTACTTCCGGTTGCCGCTTTACTGTCCGTTGTGGTCAATTATTGCCGTTTCTGGTTGGTTGTTGTGACTAGACTGTGACAAGTTTGGCACTGATTGGGAGGCTGTCAGACTGCATCGTCCCTTGTCGTTGGTCGCGACGGTCTGGAAAGATCATGCGTTTCATAATGCCTCCTGTTTCAGTTGTACAACCTGTGAGGTTGTGGATGCTTTTCTACCGTCAGACATCATAGACGAGGTGTCTACTGTTATGACGGTGACTGTGCTAAGTCTCTCTGCGTTCGCAGCGTCGAGTTCGAACGTGGGTGGTGTGGCTGACTTCACAGAAGCTACCAACACCCCATCGGCGTATACCTCGTACAGCCTTTTGAAGGATGTGGTGCGCCAGTCGGTACCCGTTAGTCTGAGTGTGTTCCCACTAAACGATGCTCTCGGTGCTGCATTCGCTGCTGCTGCTTCCCGTTCTAACCGTACTACACGCTCCGCCGCTTCCCGTTCGACCTGTGCTGCACGCTCCGTTGCCAGCCGCTCCGCTCTCGCAGCCTCGTACGCAATCTTCGCTGGTCCCGCTTTAGCTTCGCACCTTGCTGTAATGGCAGAGATAGCTCTTGACGATCCAGCCATAGAGTAGGTGAACACTGGATCGCCTTGACCGTGCCAACTGAACTGAAGTCTCAGCTTGTTGGCCGCCTTGAGTTGCTCAACGAAAGCCTCGTCGTGAAAGTTGTAAGGCGTGAACGTATCGTCTCCCCAATCCTGTTTGTACTCAGGACTCCAATCTACGTCTCCACTGTCCCACCGGGTGTAGACACGGACTACATTGTAACCAGACTTGGTCTCTGCATCCGGTACATTCGGTGCCTTTGTAAAACGCACACGAACCGAGTAGTACACCTTGCCAGACGACTCTATGACGCCGCACGACACGAGGATTTGAGACTTAGTCTCTGCGTACGGGAATGACATTCTTGTAGCGTCGGAGTACGGTGACACTGCATACTGGTATGTCTCATCTGTCATGGCACTCTTGCTCTCATAGACGCGCCAATCTGCTTGTGCTGTACCTGTCCATAGCAGTGCAACTAACGTCAATGTTCTCATGTGTTCCCCCTGTTGATTAATCCGTTCCCAGCCAGTCCGGCCAACTGATCCAGCCTTTGTTTCTGTATACACTTTCAGGATGAGTTGGCACATTAGGCGGTCTTTTGGGCAACCTATTAAGCCTGCCAGCGGAATACTGCTTCCATTTTGCCGCCGAAGTTAGATTGAGAGACCGCGCAAATTTCCTTGCTGATTTGAAAGGCAGCATTTCTACTCGTTTCCTATACGTTCCGCCCGTCCCCAGCCAGTCGCCGTATCCCGCCCATTTTTCGTCTTTGTATATTCTGTCTGGGTGCGCGGGGATATCGACAGGTTTCTTAGCATAGTCTCCTAATTCGCCCCTGCAGTATTTACCCCATTCTGACTGCCCACTTAATCCCAGCTTTCGTGCGAATGCTCTTGCCTTCCCAAACGGCCGCCAGTTCTGATACTTGATAGATTTTCGGTCGGTACCCAACCAATCGGGATACCCGAGCCAACCATCACTCTTGTATATATGATGCGGTGCCTTCGGGATATCGCTCGGAAGTGGAATTTCGCTCTCGTATTCGCCGACGCAATACTTCTGCCACTCACTCGACGACTTGAGACCCAATTCATGAACAAATTTACGCGCCTCTTTAAAATCGCGATAACTTCGCTCATACGTGGGCGTTATATCCGTCCCGCACCAGTCTCCGTATCCCACCCATCCCGAATTTCGATAGAAATAGTGAGGTGTGCGCGGAATGTTTTCTGGTAATGGGAATTTACTCGCCAACTCCCCATTGCAGTATTTTTGCCATTCGTTCGCGCCTGTTAAGTTGAGTTTTCGCGCAAATTGTCGTGCGTCATCGAAGGGGATAAAACTATGGTCGCCCGGGTGTCTCGCACCAGTACCCAACCAGTCGCCCCAACTTTGCCAGCCGCTACTCGCGTATTTTCTGTTTGGATTAGAGGGTACATCGCTCGGTTTTGATTTTTTGTTCGGTAATTCGCCTTTGCTATACAGATGCCATTCTCGCTGATTCTTAAGCTCAAGTGAGCGGGCGAATTTCCGCGCTTCTTCAAACGGCATCCACGATAGTTTCGCAAGCCTGTGCCATGACTGCGTTTCGATATTCTCGACGAAGTCGCCCAACCGCACCTTGATCGGATCAGGGATAACAAAGTCGATGATGGAGTTCGACTTCGACGGGCGTTTGCCCTGACTGACACGTCGGAAGTAGTCGATGATGCGATCATCATTTGATGCCATCGCCCGGAGCGTCATCAGGATGTCCTGAAAAGCTTTGTCTGCAGCTTCAGGGTCTTCTTCATCGACCAACACTGGTATGACGATGTAGCCCATCTTTTTGCCTTCAGCCGTTCTGAGGGCACGCCCAGCAGCCTGTACGATGTCTACAGTGCTTCGCTTTGTGTCCGCGAATAGCACCGCATCGATCGTGGGGACATCCACACCTTCTGTTAGGCACTTTGCATTGGTAATCAAGGCTGTCTTTGAATGTCGGAATCGCTCCAGTTCTTGCCTTCTTTCCCCCGTGCTGACCTTGCTGGAAACGTGATAGCAATCAACCTTGCCGTATCCTTTGACCGCTTGATTGAACCGTTCCTGTGATTCCTTGAACGCCTCAGCCTTCGCTATGGAATTATGAAAGGTGAGTGCGTGATTGGCGCGCTGTTTCTTCATCGCCTTCCTGAGAGCGATCAGAGCCGCCAGAGAGCGTGCCTCAGTGTCATCGTCCCATTTGCCCTTGTCGGGCTTTACGAGGAAGTTTTCCTCAATCAGATGCTGTATCTCTGACTTGCCAATGAACATCGTAACGATCTTGTAGTCGCTGAGGATCGGTTTAGGCTGCTCCAGAGCCTCCCTGAACGTCATCTTATCGAACGTATCACCGTAGGCATCTACATCGTCCATCGACAGTATGGTCTCGCTGGAGCCTTGATAACGTCGTTCGGTGGCTGTCATGAACACCCGCTTCCTAATACGGATATTCTTCTCGTCAACCAGGTGTGCGAACATCGAATCGGATTGACCTACTGTCCTATGCGCCTCATCGAATATCCCCACATCGAAAATACGATTCGCTTTCCTAGCCGCTTTAGCGGAAACGACTCCACTTTGATAGGTTGTGAAAATGACTTTTTGCCCGCGACTGCGTTTACGTAGGAATGCTGAGATGTCATCAACTTTGGTCGTTACATCAACGCCGATTTCCTGAAACCGCATGGCCGGATCACCTGAATTGCCAATCGTGTCCTCGCTACAAACGACCATCCAGTCCATCTGCTTCTTGAGTGCCAACGATTCCTTTGTCCAGTCCGCCAGCGTCTGCCTGACTAGGTATAGGCTCGGAAGCGCAACGATAATAGTCTTCGCTTCGAGAGCCTCGGCAATCCAATAACCGATGAGGCTTTTACCAGTGCCACACGGGTGAATGAGCTTGCCACGCTTTTCCTTATTGGTAGCAAAGTGCTCAACAGCGTTTTTGATAGCAGTCTTCTGGTGGGGTCGTGGAGATCGCTTTTTTAGTGTTGGTGTCTGCTTACGTATTAATGCCCGTGCTTGACGGAAAAAATCCTCATCGAGCGATTGAAATGTATCGCTTAGAAGATACTGCACCTCTGGCGCGTGTTTTCGCAGATGGATTGAGTAGCCATGTGCCGAGGACACGGCAAGCAGCGTTTTGAAATTGCCCCGGCATACCCTCGTCGTCACATCCAAGAATGAGTTCAACTCGTTCTTTGTTACGTTCTTCGAAGGGTCATGGTGGTACTTGCACTGGATCGCCCAGTATTCTCCAGAAGTATCTTCCGCTACCAGATCAACGCCAATGTCCGGGCTGGGCAGTCCGAGCTTCTGCCGAACGCTCGGAGGAAGATTGGACTCATGCCATACATGCTTGAGCTTGCTGCGGTAGATCGGGTCGATCTGGAGGAATAATTCAGCCAGTAGCTCAAACACCTTGCCCCGTTGTTCCTGGCGCAATGGTTCCATGGCAACAATAAACTCATGCCACGAATTGGCGTTATTAATGAATTTCCAACTCATTCGATTTCGTTACAATTGATCGTCGATGCTAGGTTCTTTTCTGGTGCTTTTCGATAGATTCAGAATGGCGAATTAACATCATTCTCCATTTCCGCCTGCAGTCGCTTCTTACGATCTTCAATGAAATCGAATTCGCGCGCTAAGGCTTCGGAGAAATCGCTCTCCATACGATCCCTATAATTGTTATACAACGTGACCAAAAAATTCCAAACGTCTTGGTCGCCAATGATGAAATTTATTTGGCTGTTGCTGATGGACGCCTTCGCAATCGAGTTTATCTCAGCGTCAGTGAAGTCGTCGAAAATATTCAGCCGCGCGATTGCGGCATGGGTATCGGCGAACGATTCGCACCCTACAAACCTTCGAACGGCTATTTGTCGTTCTAACTCCGTAGCGAACTTGACGTCCGGATAGTTCGCCTGAAAGAAGGACGCTAAACGGCGGTGGAAAACGATTTCCGAACTCTTGTCCGTTTTCCATTCGTCTTGCAGGAAATCCTTGAGACGCGTGTCATCCAGCGGCGAATAGTAGTCATTGTCGTCCGCGATAATTATTAGCTCTTCTTTCTCGGGAACCGCCTCCTTAAGCGATTCCCAGCTAATCGCATCGCCTAGAGAATTCTGTTTTCCCGGTGGGTTCCCGAGTTCTACTCTCGAACTCGCGCGATCAAGGATCGCATCGGTCGTTATGACGAGTTCTGCTCTACCAAATAATTCTTGAATTACTATGTCGGCTTTCAGCGTACGCTTTTGGACATCGTCCGTTACCTTCTCTACCAGCTTTAAATGTGCCGTTTGCAACGCCTTTTGTGAATTTCGAATTTCTGTGAATTCGTCATAGTCGTGGCACATGACAGGTACCTTCAAGTTCATTGATTGTTTCTTGAAGTTGTCAAGAGATACAGAAATCTTCTTTTCCCGATTCCTTTCGTACTCGATCTTCACCTGCTCGGGTAGGTAAATAGTTACTTTGCCATCTTTGACAAGTACCGCGAGCATACGGAGCGCTTCAAGGTCAACATCGGTTAGGTCGTAGAATGAGAGAAAGATATTTGTGTCAATGAATATTCGCATGTTGGCAACACTGGCTAGAGAGGAAGGCGAAGTAACCGCAAAGTATACGCCTCGCCGTCGCTGCCATGTCATTCGTAATAACCCCAGCACTCCACAGTTTCCACACCTCGTTGGATACAATTGTCGCGTACATTGCGCAAGAGGCACACGTCGGCCAACCATAATCAAATTGAAGAACTCGTCTCGTCTCGTAGTAACATTGAGCAATGCCTTCTGACACCGACGAGAAAACTCCAGTGGACAACAAAGTTATATGGAATGTATTCAAAGAGAAGAGAGACTTGACAGGCGTCACTGCTCCTCTTGAAAGCACGTTTGAAGAAGCGATGTCAATTGGTGACCTACTGGACAGCTTTGAGGCGTTAGCTCGAAAAGTCAGTCTGTCGTTGGGATTAGACATGGAAGAAATAGTGGAGAGGGTGGAGAGAAAAAGAAGAACCATGTTTATGGACTACGAATCATATTTGGCTGAATTGGGTGATCTGACGAATGACCAAATCATAGAAGCGAGATTGCAGTCTGACGGAGTTGTGCAGGCAATGGATATTACTCTTCTGCTTGAATCAATTGGGCAAAGCCGCAGAGCTATTGAGGGCGGTCACACAGAGTTAGCGGCATGGGATGTGGCGATTGCTTCTATGCTTGCAATTAGATTGGCTGGACGACCATTGGAACGGTATGTTGATTCTGGTTACAAGCACTCAGTTCTCGCGCCAGCGAAGAAGACCGAGTGGCACGAACCGCTACTTAAGGCTGCAAAGCGCGAACTGAAGGCGGGCACACCTGAGCGCAAGATAGTTGGCTTGATGGCTGCAAAATTCCCCTCCAAGTCTGACTCTCAGATACGGCGTGTTCTGAAGGAAAAAGGCGTCCTCAAGTAAATCGGAAGTTTGCACTTGGGTAATGCCACTTTTTGGCATTCGGGTTTCGCAGCCCTGCCTACGTACTCTCTCCTCAGTCGCCCATAGGGACATCATTAGACTGAGGATAGAACGATGAATATGGTAGAAAATGGCAATGCGAAGATCGTCGAAAACACACCCGAAATGGCGCATCAATATTTAGCGCAAAACACTCACAACCGACGCCTCAGAAATTGTGCTGCACGCGGGCTGGTTGCCGCCATGCTAGGTAAGTTTTGAATGGTCGAATCTTGCCACCAATTTGGCGTTGTATACATACTTGAAAATGCCAAAGCACGGCGCGTCAAAGTTGGTGTGACGGGTGCGAACATAAATTACGTACTCGGTCGCCTTAGAGATGTCGACATAAAGTGGTCAAGCAAGAAAGCCACTTGTCAGGTATGCGGAGCGCGTCGATTAGCGAGCAAAGACGGACTCATGCCTCAGCATCCAGGACTCTTGCCTCAGTTTGTAGACAGCCGCAGAATTTGTCTGGGCGCAAACGAGTTGCCGATAGATAAAGATGTGCGAATTGCTGAGTCACACCTAGAGCGTCTAAAACAAACGCTTCACAAACTTTCAGGTAGTGAGAAGGGTTCAGTTGCTAGACAGACTAAGACTCTTGAAAAGCGAATTGAAATGTATCGGGATTACCAGCAGCCAGAAGGTATTTGGCAATTCAGCACCGCTTTCTATACGGACTGTGCTGGGCAAGTCGAATCACTGTCACATGAAATCCTGTCAGAGCATCTTGATAAGCAAGCACCGTTGGGAGAAGTCTTCTGCTGCTCACTATCGGAAGCTACGGCAGCAGTTGAATCGGCGTTGAGTCAATTGGACCTATTGGATGCTGTCAGGAAAGAGATTAGGGATGATACTACTTCGGCTGAATACGGCGAGTGCATTATTTGTGGTGGTCAATTGACGAATAGAGGCTCCTGCCCTGAGTGTGCTCAAAAATTCAGGAACATATAGCAAAGCGCATAATAACTCCAAACACGGGGAGACTTAGAGAATCTGCTTTTCTCAATACCAACCGCTCAGTGACAGTGCTGTGAGTGGCTGCTTTCGGGGGTGAAGCAGACACTCAGAGGTCTGATTGCAGTTGATTGCACGGGCATCTTAGAGTGCAGTTAATTGCATTCGATCTCAGGAGCTTTGGGCAGAAGACAGACAATCGGCGCTGGCGTAAAAGTGTCGTCGAAGCGTTCAAATATCTATCTAATGTCCTTTAATGTCCTTTAATGTCCTGAAAAGACATTAGAGGGATTCATGTCTGAACGCCGTCTGGAATTGCATGAAATACTTAGAGAATAAGTTTGCCATTTGTCCTGACGTTAGCTGATCGGTTATTTGTAAGGATCACACCGAAGGATATTTCGTATCATTTCCTTACTGATTCTGTGTTGGTCATTTTCTATCGGAGCTTCATTCGCAGTCCTTTCGCTCCTTCCCAAAAAATCATTTAGCGCAGCCCAACTCAGAAATACCTGTTTCTCGTCCTCTTTCATTCGCATTTTGTCGGCAGATAACAACTCATATGCCAAGACCCTGCCTTTCTCCAGTCCCGCCGTATATTCTTCCCAAAAATTGCTCGCATCAATATTCGAGTTAATCTCCTCCATGTCCCGTGATAGCTCCTGAAACTGCCCCGGTGAAATTTCTGTTGCGTGATATGCGACATCGTGACATCGGCGGCAAAGGGTAATGCCATTATTCAGAATGTAGCGGAGTTGAGGGTACCCACTCTGCGGCCAAATGTGATGTGCTTCCAGATTCTGATTGGTGCCACATTTACAGCATTGATAGTCATCTCTTTCAACTACCCGTTTTGACCAATCGGAATGCTGTCGTTTTGGGCTAACGTTGTAATTGCTCTTCGATTTTGCGTTGAATGGTCGATACCCCTTTACTGGTGGGAACAAATCCCAAGTACTTCCGTGGCTGGCTGATACAGCATAGGCACGAACAAAATGCTTTTCCGGGTCGTATCTGATAAATCGCCGATCACGAACTCTTCTCTTTTCAGCGCGCCACATAGTATTTTCTGTACGTTTATGAATGGTTGGTCGTAACCATATACCGCAAGTTGTATCCGACACCAGTTGACTTACTCGCTGTGCACTGTGAAATCAACTGCAATTTCGACGTGCCAACTGCCATGCTTTCAAAGCTTCTTGAAACAATTGCTGTGATTGCATGACCGATTGCTCCTCGTAAATTAGGTTAGTTCGCATGCGTCTCCACTCATCACGATTCATTGTGTCTTTTTGCTTCTTGAGTGTCTTCTTGTGAGCCTTGAGTTCTTTGTACTCTGGGGTCTTCTTGAGGTACCGACATAAGAATTTCTCCCGCTCTTCGCATACCTTTTCATGTTTACGTCTTTCCTCTTCCCTCATGATAATCCGGTCGAGTTTGTCTTTGTGTGTTTCGATGTATCTCGGAATCCTATTCACGGCTTTAACCATGAATCCTATCGCGGGGACCTCAGGCGGATCAGACCACCATCCATTCCGCCTGCAGACATAGCTTGTAAACTCCGGCCAGAATTTGAAAATTAACAGCAGTACTCTTTCCTCTGGGTAGCCAGCGCAAGTTAGCTCATTCGCGATGTCCGTCAGCATTGCCGTATCTTTTTTGGGAACCTTGAGGATAATCTCGCCGTAGTGCTCCTTCATCGAGTTCTTGTAGAGATTCACTAATTTTTCTTGCCGAGGGTAGAGGTAGTCATACTCATCGAGGTCCGACTTATCACCAGAGTAAAAGCCGGGGGATGAATCCTGTAGTGGTTCCTCAGATGATTGATTGAAATCAGTTGCACTGACAGCGGAGGACTTCTTGGGGGACTTCTCTTGACCAAAGACAACATCACGGTGAGTCCAACCCTTCTTTAGTCTTTTCCGAAGGGTGTCGGATTTCTGCTCAGTTTCCACCGCCCATTCAGTCAACGGTTTCGTCACACCATCTATGGTCAAAGAAATCGAGTCTCCCTTAGCGTTGTTCTGTTCTTTCTTAGATGCCCATTTGACAAGTCCGGGGGCATACATAGGATTATCGTTGTCGATACGATGCAAGGAATAACCTTTGGGACCGGGGTGGGGATTGATACCGACGATTCGTAGGAATGATCGGAACTTTTTGAACTCCGGCGGGTATTCCAATCCCTGCTTCCTCAAAGATGTCTGTCTACTTCCGTGTGTACCTGCTTCAGATTGATACGCCTTCCGCAACTGCATATCTGTCAGGTCATCTAGGTCCCACAGCAATTGGTCGGTCAGAATTGGTTGCTTTTTGACCTCGTAGGGAATTTCTGATGGAGGGGTTTCTTTGTGAGTAGATTGGATTTCCTTGTCAGTGGATTTAATTTTACCTGAGTCGGATTCGAAAGAATCCGGTCCAGAAGAAATTCCATTCGGAAAGGGTACGACGTTAGCGACCTTGCTCTTAGCTACAGGCACATTCATCACGCCACCGCCTCTTGGTCATCTTTCCCCGTCGCGATGTTAAGAAACTTCTGTTCTTCGATAAGGACTCTGCCACCGACCCTGTGAATCGCGGGTCTGAATTTAGAGTAACCAGGATCAGACTTGTCTGCGGATCGAAAGATGATCCAGCGTAATGAATTGCTGTTAAATGCCGGGTGGCGTTCCGCGAATTGCTTGATTGTAAAAAGTGTTTGCGTGTTCATATTCGACCTCCTTTTAAGTTAAAGCCGAATCTCAACGCAAAAAAAAACGTACAGTCACGGCTCGCTACGCGATGCCTCCGTGACTAATACGTTTCGCTGAAGACAACAATCTACATGTTTTCACGACGATTGTCAATAACACATTGTTATTAAAGGAGTTTTTTGCAATTAATTGCAATAGGAGTGACATTAATTGCACAGAGAGGAGCCAATAGAGCGTGCTTAACTGCCGAACATTTTCGCGTTCATTCGCTCAACAATGCTGGACGCATGGTTCTTCACCATGTGCGCGTACTTAGCCACCATCGCCGGGGACTTGTGACCCATTAGGTGCATGAGTTCGGGAAGGGTGGCTTGGCTCGCCAGACAGTAGGAGGCGAAGCAGTGCCGCGTGTCGTGAAAGTGAAAATCTTTGATTTCCGCTTGTTTGATTGCCTTGTCCCACACCGTGCGAAAGTTCCAGGTTTTCGTGGCATCAAGAGGAGAGGGGAAAACGAGGTCAGAATGTAGATTGGCTACTTGCTTCTTCTTGTAGGCTTTCAGTAGGTCCAGCAGGTGACCCGTCAACGGTACCGTGCGTGTGTCCTTGTTCTTGGTCTTCACTAGGGTGGCTTGACCTGCTTTCAGGTCCACGTTCGGCCATCGCAGATTCTGAATCTCTCCCATGCGGGCACCAGTGCTCAGTGCGAAGACTGTAATCAGGTGGAGTGTTGGGTCGATTTCCTTGCAGGCGGTCAGCAGGGCAGTGCGCTCATCGTCAGACAAGTATCGGACTCTGGCGGGCGGCTCCTCCAACCTCATGACATTCTTGCAGGGATTCTCTTCTGCCCACTTCCGCACCTTTACCCCGTACGTATAAACATGGCTCAACAGCGCGAGATAGCGGTTGACGGTAGCAGGTGCCCTTGGCTTGTCTTCAGTGTCCGCAGATAGTTCGTCCCGTATGTCGTCAATCAGAGCGGAGTCAACGTCACCTATCAGCTTGTCACCGATCCTGTTGCGCCAATACTCAAGCTGCCGTGTCTGAGAGTAGTTGTCCCGTTTCTCCTTGAACTTCGGCCACGCTTCGTACTTATCGAACAGTTCACCCATCGTGTGATTGAAGGCTTTGCTGTGACGGAAGTAACGACCCCGGATGATGTCAGCCTGAGCAACCTTGACCCACTCTTCAGCATCCTTCTTGCGTTTGAACGTCGCTGATGCAGGCTTGTGCCCCTTCATACGAATCTGAGCCAGATAGCTCGTGCCGTTCTTGCCTGTTCTCTTCGTGATTGATGCCATTACGGTGGTCCATCGTGAAGTTGCGAGATTTCATGATGCAGCGCGCTCCAGTGACTGTCAATATCGGACTGACAATCCGGTTAATAGTGGATTAAGTACCTAATAAAACAATAACTTATAGTGTGACAATTACGTTTGTCACACTACAGTCACAATTGTGAGTTGATTTTGCGCTCACGCACGCCCATGAACCCCAACATTGACGAGGGTTCAGCAGCGGGTAGTAGGTGGGAAGACCGGGGAAAGTCGCGTCACAATTATTGCCACTAATTGCCCATTACTGTGACAGATTTGTGACAAATCGCTTTCAGTAGGAACGAGGGTAGATCAGAAAAAGTGCTGAAAGCATTGGTATTAGTGGTGCCGGGAGGGGGAATCGAACCCCCACTTCCTTTCGGAAACCGGATTTTGAATCCGGCGCGTCTACCAGTTCCGCCACCCCGGCATGCTTTGCTGGGCGCGTCCTCCGTCGCGGCCCCAGCCTGAAAGGCGCACAGTATATGCGCGGATTAAGGCGTGTGCGACCCTTTGCGCCGCAGAAGCATCTAAGATTCCAGATATGAGCAAGTTTGCGGACATACGAATCGATTCGGGAATTGTCAGGCGTGCTGCCCGGGGAGATGCGCGGGCGCACGAGATTATTTACCGCGCATTCGCGACCCCCGTGTACTCGATCTGCCTGCGCTTTACCAAAGTTCCCGCGCATGCCGAGGATCTGGTTCAGGAGACTTTTATCGAGGTGATGCGTTCGATCGCGAAGTTCCGTGGCGAGGCCGCGCTGGGCAGCTGGATTCGCCGCATCGCCGTGACCAAGGCGCTGATGTTCCTGCGCTCGGCCTGGACCAAGCGAGGCCAGGCACTGGCCGACGACTGGCATGACGTTACGGAAGGACACGCCGGGAGCCATGGCGTGTCGAGCCACCCGGATGACGCGATGGACCTCGATGCCGCGCTCGGCAATCTGCCCGACGTTGCGCGCGCCGTTGTCTGGTTACACGACGTTGAAGGCTTTACGCATAAGGAAATAGCAGGACTGATGGGCAAGACAGAGAGTTTTTCAAAGTCACAGTTGTCACGGGCGTATCAACGCTTGCGGCCGATGCTCACGGCTTCGGAAGACACCACGCAGCCAGGTGGGGCTGTGGTCAGGAGTTACTGAGATGAGTGGTGAACAAAAGGACGAAGAGATGATCTGCGCATTAACCGCCGAAGAGCACACAGCATTGCAGCGAGGCCTGATCGAGCTTCCAGACACAATGCCGCCACGCGCTGTCTGGCTGCGCATTCGGGAACAAGCGGAAGCCCAGGGTCTGCTCCGACAATCGAACGTGCAAAAGCGCTCGCTATGGCTTAAAAGCGCCGGAGTTGCGGGAGCCGCGTTGTTGGCCGCGGTGATGATTCCGGTATTGATCGAAACGCCACCGACAGATTTCCCGGTCGTGCCGCAAAGCGCGCCAAGCAACACGACGGAATTGTCCGCGTTGCAGATGCTCATGGTGCAGTCACGACAGCTCGAGAACGATCTGCGAGCATTGCCTGAGCAGCCACGGGTTCTGCGAGCGGGCACGGTCGCCACTATCTCCGGTTTGCAGGATCGTATTGCCGCGATCGATTACCAGCTCAATGATCCCGGGGTGCGCATGACGCCCGAGGACCGAGAGCTTTTCTGGCGTGAGCGCGTCAGGTTGATGAAGTCACTGCTGCAGTTGCGTTATGCGCAAGCGCAACGAGCCGCTTTTTGAATCAGGAGTAGTAAGCAATGAAGATGCCAATAACTATCGCAATTACAGCTGCAATAATGTTGTTCGCGAGCCAGACATTTGCGCAGGCCACGGCAGTGGAAGGTCTGCGTACAGCGGAAGCCAGAGAAGCGGAAATGGACCGGCAATTGATGGAAGCCGAGGCGCGCATTGCCGAAGCCGCCCGCCAGATTGCCGAGATTACGCGGGAACGCTTACCGCACATGGCAGAAATCGAAAGGCGATTCGAGCTATCGGACAAGCCGCGCCTGGGCGTTACCATCGACGGCGATGAAAACAGCGCAGACTCCGGACCGGTGGAAGGTGTCGCAATCATGGGAGTGACGCCGGGCAGCGCGGCCAGCGATGCGGGACTGCGTTCTGGTGATGTTATTACGTCCGTCAATGATGAGGCGCTCAGCGCCAAGAACGCACGCATCGCCAGCAACCGTTTGCTCGACTTCATGCAGGGCGTTGAAGTAGGCGACGTCTTGAAAATCGAGTACCTGCGCGATGGCAAAGTTGGCTCTGTCGAGGTAGAGCCCAAGGTCGTCGAAAATAACATGTTCGTCTGGCGCAACGACGGTGGTAGAAGTTTTGCCGTGCCCGGAATGCCGCATGCGCCCGGTGCCCCCGAAGTCATCACGAAGTTCAAAATGGACTACGGATTTCCGTGGGCTCGATCCGGCATTGGTGAGCTCGAACTGGTTGAGCTTAACGAGGGACTCGGACGCTATTTCGGTACTCAAAAAGGCCTCTTGGTTATTAGCGCGCCGGAATCTGACGCTTTCGAGTTGCAGGACGGTGATGTGATCCAGAGTATTGACGGTCGCGAACCCAAAGACGTGCGGCACGCCATGCGCATATTGAGTTCATACCAGAGCGGCGAACAACTGAAGCTCGGCATTATGCGGGACAAGAAAAAGCGCACGCTCGACGTGGAGGTTCCTGCGGACCACCGTGGCATGCTGTTCGATGGTCGCGAGAATGTTGTGCGACCGACCAGGGCGCCGCAGCCTCCGCAGGCGCCGGTCCCGGCCGTCCCGTCATTGCGGACCTGACGCAGGACGCGATAAACGCGTAATGGCTTGGAAACCACCCGGGCGCGCAGGGCTTTGTTACCATGCGCGCCCATGCTTGTTTCGGACTTCGACTACGACCTGCCCGACGCGTTGATCGCACAGCATCCGGCCACGGATCGCCGCGGCAGCCGTCTTCTCGATGTTGCCGACGAAATTCACGATCGCCAATTTTCCGAATTGCCGAAGCTGCTGCGGCCTGGCGACTTGCTGGTCTTCAACGACACTCGAGTGATCAAAGCGCGGCTCGCCGCGCGCAAGGAAACGGGCGGCCGCGCCGAAATTCTCATCGAACGCGTAACCGGCGAGCAAACAGCGCTCGCCCACATTCGCGCCAGTAAATCGCCACGATCGGGCAGTCGCTTGTTGCTCGGTGAGGCCGCGGAAGCGAAGGTCTCCGGACGAGAAGGTGACCTGTTCGTGCTGGTCTTCTCAGTTGCCATCATGCCGTTTCTCGATCGGTGGGGTGAGGTTCCGCTGCCGCCCTACCTCAATCGATCTGCTAACGAGGAGGATGTCGATCGCTACCAGACGGTCTATGCCAGAGACCCGGGCGCGGTAGCCGCACCGACAGCCGGCTTGCATTTTGATGAGCAGATGCTCGCCGAGACGCTGGCGGCCGGCGTCCGACATTGCTGGATCACACTGCACGTAGGCGCGGGGACTTTTCAGTCGCTGCGCGAAGAACAGATTGAGCAAAATCGACTGCACAGCGAGCGCGTCCAGGTCAGCCAGGGTTGCTGCGATGCGGTGAACGAAACGCGCGCAGCTGGCGGACGTGTGATTGCGGTCGGAACAACATCGGTGCGCGCTCTGGAGTCGGCGTCGATGTCAGGTAGCTTGTGTAGGTATGACGGCGAGACCGATCTCTTTATTCGTCCCGGTTACGAATTCGAAGCGGTCGACGCAATGATCACAAATTTTCATTTGCCGCAGTCTTCGTTGTTGATGCTGGTCGCCGCGTTCGCCGGCAAACGCCGGATATTGGCGGCATATCGACACGCAGTGAGTGAGAAGTACCGCTTCTTCAGTTACGGTGATGCAATGTTCCTCACGCCGGACAAGGCCGCATGAAGTTCACTGTCGCCAAGCAGTGCGGGTCAGCCCGCGCAGGTAAACTCGAATTTCGGCGTGGCGAGGTACGGACGCCGGCATTCATGCCAGTCGGCACCTATGGCAGCGTCAAGAGCGTAACCCCTGAGGAAGTCGCGGCGGATGGCGCAGAGATTATTCTCGGCAATACATTTCATCTGATGCTGCGACCTGGCACCGAGGTCATCCGCAAGCACGGTGGTCTGCACGAATTCATGAACTGGCACAAACCGATCCTGACCGACTCCGGAGGATTCCAGGTCTTTTCATTGGCGGCGATGCGTAAGCTCGCGGAGGAGGGTGTGCGCTTTCAGTCTCCGGTCGATGGTGACGAAGTATTCCTCACCCCCGAAAAGTCTATCGAAGTGCAGCACGACCTTAACGCCGACGTTACGATGATCTTCGACGAATGCACCCCGTATCCGGCGAGTGAAAGCGAGGCCCACGACTCCATGCAACTGTCTCTGCGCTGGGCCCAACGTAGCCGACAACGTTTTGATGAACTCAAAAACGAGGAACCGGACCGGGGTGAGGCGCTGTTCGGCATAGTTCAGGGCGGTATTCACGACGACCTGCGGCAAGAGTCTCTGAGCGGCCTTGGCGAGATTGGTTTTGACGGTTACGCGATCGGCGGCCTGGCCGTTGGCGAACCCGAGGATGAGCGGCATGCCGTGCTTGATGCGCTCATGCCACAAATGCCCGACGGCGCGCCGCGCTACCTGATGGGCGTCGGCACGCCTGTGGATATTGTCGAGGCTGTCTCGCGTGGCGTCGACATGTTCGACTGCGTCATACCGACGCGCCATGCGAGGAACGGTCAATTATTTACCTCACGCGGCACCGTCAAGTTTCGTCACGCCCGCTATAGTGACGACACCTCGCCACCGGACCCGGAATGCGAATGCTACACTTGCCAGAACTACAGCCTGTCCTACCTGAGACATTTGGTGAAATGTGGCGAAATACTCGGACCGCGTCTGGCGACCATCCACAATCTCTATTATTATCAGAAGCTTATGCGCGGCATACATGCCTCGGTGAGCGCCGGCATACTGCCGGACCTGGTGGCAAAACTGCGTCGGGCCTACGCCGCATAAGCATCATGAGAATTGCGGGCTTGGGTTTTTCGAAGTCACCCCCACAACTCCTGCTTGTGCCATAATACCGCGCTTATTTTCGGGGACACCTAATGGATTTTTTTATTCAAAACGCCTACGCGCAGGGCGCGACGCAAGGCGACTCGACCAGTTTCATCATCATGATGGTACTGATGTTCGCGGCTTTTTATTTCTTGCTGATCAGGCCGCAACAAAAGAAACAGAAAGCACATAAGGAGCTCGTCTCAGGATTGTCCGTCGGCGATGAAATCCTCACGGCCGGAGGCATACTCGGAAAAATCACGGGCGTCAGCGAGCACTATGCCGTCGTCAAGATCAGCGATAACACCGAAATAAAAATTCAGAAAAGCAGCGTATCGATGGTTGTGCCGAAGGGTACCTTCGACGAAGCCTGAGCGGGCAACGAAATGATTCAATGAACAAATACCCTACATGGCTTAATGCACTGGTACTCGTCATTCTTGTGGCGGGTTGTCTGCTGGCGCTGCCTAACTTCTACGGCAGCGTAGAAGCTGTGCAAATCGCGGACAACGATGGTTCCGCCTTTGATGCAGCGAAACTCGATGAGTTCGTGCGCGTCGTGGAAGGTGCCGGGATTACACCGGAAGCGTCCTACATGCAGGACGGACGCGTCGTCATACGTTTCAACTCGACGGAAGACCAGGAAACCGCAGGTGTTCGGCTGCGCGATCAATACTCGCGGGAGGCCAACGTTGCGACAACATTGACGCCCAAGTTGCCGGAATGGGTGCGCAACCTGGGACTGAGTCCGATGAGCCTCGGACTCGACCTGCGCGGCGGAGTATACGTTTTACTCGAAGTGGATATGAATACGGCGATTGAAAGTCGTCTGGCCCTGTATCAACAAGATTTTGATGACCGCCTCCGTGACGCCAGGATTCGTCACCGCGTCGATCTCAATGAACAACTGATTACGATTCGCCTGACGGGCGTGGAAGACATGCAAGCGGCGCGTGACATTATTGAACGCGCTGACCCTGACGTTCTCGTTCTTGATGGCGGGGAGGGTCAGTCGTTGACCGTTCGCATGACCGAAACGCAAATACAGGATCGTCAGAATTTCGCCATCGAGCAGAACCTGACGACGTTGCGTAATCGTGTCAATCAGCTCGGCGTGGCGGAGCCGCTCGTGCAACGTCAGGGCGTTGACCGCATCGTCGTGCAGTTACCCGGCGTTCAGGATCCCAACCAGCTAAACAAAATCTTGACGGCAACGGCAACGCTCGAGTTTCGCCTCGTTGACCAGTCGGGCGACGAGCCAGGCTCGCGACGCTACCCGGGCAGGGGAGCGGAAGCGGCGCAGGTGCTAAAGCGCAAGATCATCGCCTCGGGCGACCAGATCGTCGATGCCAAGTCGGGTTTCAGTGAGGGCCAGCCCGCCGTGTTCATAACGCTCGACTCGGCCGGCGGCGAAAGCATGCTGAAGACGACCATGGAGAACCTGAACAAGCCGATGTCGTCAGTGTTCATAGAAACTCGCCGCGAGACGGTCATGCGCAATGGCGTTGCCGAGCAGCGCACAGTGAAGATCGAGGAAGTGATCAACACGGCGACCATTCGCGGCGTATTCAAGAACAGCTTTCAAATAACAGGTGTTACACCGATTGAGGCGCGGGATCTTGCATTGCTGCTGCGCGCCGGTGCGCTGGCGGCGCCCGTCTACAAGATTGATGAGCGTACCATCGGACCCAGCCTTGGTCAGGACAATATCGACCGCGGCTTCAATGCGATCAAGATCGGTTTCCTCGCTGTTATCGTTTTCATGGCCATCTATTACCGAGCGTTCGGCTTGATTGCCAACGTCGCATTGTTGTCAAATCTCGTATTCATAGTCGCGATGCTCTCGTTCCTGCAGGCATCGCTAACATTGCCCGGCATTGCCGGCATTGTGTTGACCGTCGGTATGGCAGTCGACGCAAACGTACTCATTTTTGAGCGCATACGTGAAGAAATAACCGCGGGCGCATCTCCGCAGAACGCTATTCACTCGGGCTACGAGAAGGCGCTGTCCTCGATTACAGATGCCAACATCACAACGCTCATTGCGGCAGTGGTGCTATTCGGCGTTGGCACGGGGCCAATCAAGGGTTTCGCCATTACGCTGATGCTCGGCATCATAACGTCGATGTTCACAGCGATTGTGGGCACTCGGGCGATAGCTAATCTCGCGTTCGGCGGACGCAAGCTCAGATCGCTGCCGGTGTAGGAACTCGAATTATGAAACTGATAAAAGACAAGACCAATATCGATTTCCTTAGCCCGGCGCACCGAAAAATTGCGCTCACAATTTCCGCGCTGCTCGTCATCGCGTCGCTCGCATCGCTCGCAACACGTGGCCTGGAGTTCGGAATTGATTTTACGGGCGGCATTCTGCTGGAAGTCGGCTACCCACAAGCCGCGAACCTCGAGGAGATTCGCAGCAACCTGAGTGCCGAGGGCTTTGCAGATGCGCAAGTGCAGCGATTCGGCAGAGATACCGACGTATTGGTTCGATTACCGCCGCAGCTCGGCACCGAAGCCGGGGAAGTTCGCGCACAGTTGCAGAAGACATTGCAAGCCGGCGGCGATTCGATTGAGTTGCGTCGCGTTGAATTCGTTAGCGCGCAGGTCGGTAGTGAGCTTGCTGAGCGCGGCGCGCTAGCGATGGTCATAGCGTTACTCATGATTTTTCTATACGTCATGATCCGCTTTCAATGGAAGTTCTCGGCGGGCGCCGTCGCGGCGCTGGCGCACGATGCTATCGTTACGGTGGGTTTCTTCTCGGTCTTTTCTTTGCCCTTCGACCTGACGGTCGTCGCAGCAGTACTCGCGGTCATCGGTTACTCCCTTAACGATACCGTCGTCGCCTTCGACCGCATTCGCGAGAATTTTTTCTCGATGCGCGGCGTGTCCGCGGAAGAGGCGATGAATACCTCGATCAACGAGATGCTGGCACGTACCCTGATTACCGGTCTAACGACGCTGCTGGTGCTGGTGGCGTTATTGGTGCTGGGCGGTGAGTCGATAGCGCCGTTCTCGATCGCATTGATCGTGGGCATCATCGTCGGTACTTACTCGTCGATTTACACGGCGAGCGCCACTGCACTGGCATTGGGTGTTAATGCACAGGATCTGATCGAACCGATCAAGGATCCATCTCTCATTGACGATCTGCCCTAGAACCACCACCCAACGTCACCACCCATCAATCCCCCGGCGATCGGTCGACATGCTTTGTTGGCGGACTGTCTCGCTACTCCGCGATCGCCCTTGACAGGCATAAGGTGGGTGGTGACGGAAAGTGGTGGTTCTTTATGGCTTGCGGAGGATTGATTTGATCTCGCTGGCACACAGTTTGGCGAGCTCTTTATAGATTCTCGGTGTCCCGCAAAGGATGTGCCCCGTGTCGAGAAAATTCTCACTGCCATCGAGGCCACTGACGATGCCGCCGGCCTCCCGGATGATTAGCGAGCCAGCCGCCAAATCCCAAGGCGCGAGCCCTGTCTCCCAGAACCCGTCGAGCCGACCGGCTGCGACATAGGCGAGGTCGAGCGCCGCGGCACCGGGTCGCCGGACACCCGAGGTATTCTTTACGACTTTGCCGAGCATGCCGAGATACGGTTCCATTTCACTGTCCGCCTGGCGAAACGGGAAGCCCGTGCCGATCAGCGCGCGTTCGAGTTCGAGCTGGCCGCTTACGCGAATCTTGTGATCGTCGAGCTGCGCACCGTCGCCGCGCGTCGCCGTGAATAACTCCTGCCGCAGCGGGTCGTAGATGACCCCATGTGCCATACGGCCATCGACCTGGACACCGATGGAAACGGCGAACACGGGAAAACCGTGCAGGTAATTCGTGGTGCCGTCGAGAGGATCGATGATCCAGACAGTGTCCGAGTCAGCGTTACCTTGCGCGCCAGATTCTTCTGCAAGAATGGCGTGTTCAGGATAGTGCTTCTGAATGATCTCGATAACGGCGCGCTCTGCGGCGTGATCCGCTTCACTGACGTAATCGTTATGGCCCTTTTGCTCGACTTTGAGTTTCTCGAGTTTGGGCAGGTTTCTGATCAGAATGGCACCGGCGCGCCGCGCCGCCATTACCGCTACATTGAGTAGTGCATGCATGAAACGATCCCGTCATTGATAAAGAGCTGCGCGGATCCGCTACCGCTGACATCACATTCACTGTCAGGGCGGGCCGCAGGGGCGCTAGAATACCGGACTTTGAGTGATCTGTCGTCTGGAGTCATTTTGATTCGAATCGTATTGGTCGGAACCACGCACCCCGGAAACATTGGGGCGGTGGCTCGTGCCATGAAGAACATGGGGCAGAGTGACCTGGCGCTAGTTAGCCCGCGATACTTCCCACACGAAGACGCTACTGCACGCGCCTCGGGGGCGACCGATATTCTCGATAATGCGAAGGTGACGTCGACGCTTGCCGATGCCCTGACGGATTGCGTTTATGTCGCCGGCGCGAGTGCACGTTCGCGAACCATCAACTGGCCGAGCATGGGACCCCGCGATTGTGCTGAACGCATGATCTCAGAATGCAGCCACGGCAAAGTGGCGGCGGTCTTCGGGCCGGAAAAATCCGGGCTGCACAACGACGACCTGGATCTCTGTCATACCTTGCTCACGATTCCGACGGACCCGGGTTTTAGTTCATTGAATCTCGCGATGGCCGTGCAGGTGCTCACCTACGAATTACGGGTCGCCAGCATGCTTGACAAAGGACCCGCGTTTGAAACCGAGGCGCCACCGGCAACGGGCGAGGAGATGGAACACTTCTATACGCACCTTGAACAGGTGCTCGAAGACGTTCGTTTCCTGGACGCGGCGAATCCGCGACACCTGATGCGGCGTCTGCGACGTTTGTTCATTCGTGCGCGGCCTGATAAGAACGAGGTGAACATACTGCGCGGCATTCTCACCGCTGTTGATCGTAAAGGGCAGGCGGACTAATGGCTGACGATTTCATCTATCTCGACTACGCGGCCACCACACCCGTTGACGCTGGTGTCGCCGCGCGCATGCTTGAATGCCGCGCATGCGAGTTTGGGAACCCGTCGTCAAACCATGTGGCCGGGCGGACCAGCCGGGCAGCCATCGATCGCGCGGCAACGCAGCTCGCCGCCTTGCTGAACGTCAATCCCGATACGCTGATCTGGACCTCGGGCGCAACCGAGTCCGATAACTTGGGTATAGCGGGAGCGGCCCGCTTCCGGGCCAATCGCGGCAAACATCTCGTTACGATGTTGACCGAACACAAAGCGGTAACTGATACGTGTCAGATGCTCGAAAAGCAGGGATTCGAGGTGACGTGGCTCAAGCCTGACGAGCAGGGACGGCTGAATCCGTCGACCTTCGCGGCGGCGCTGCGCAGAGACACGCAGCTGGCATCGATTATGTTCGTTAACAACGAAACCGGCGTGATCCAGGACGTCAGGTCAATCGGCAGTATTTGCCGCGAGCACGACGTGTTGTTGCATGTGGACGCCGCACAGGCGGTGGGCAAAGTCCCGATCGACTTGCAAGCACTGCCGATCGATCTGTTGTCGTTAACCGGACACAAATTCTACGGGCCGAAAGGCATCGGCGCGCTGTATATCGCGGATCGCCCCGGATGTCGTGTAGAGCCGCTGTTGTTTGGTGGCGGACAACAACGGCGGATTCGTCCCGGGACATTGCCCGTCGATCTCATAGCAGGCCTGGGTCTTGCCGCCGAAATAGCGGCTGCTCGCATTGCCGACGATCTTACGCACCTTACGCGCCTGCGGCGGGCGCTGTGGTTTGGTATCAGTGAGGTTGATGGCGTGCTTTTGAACGGCGATCCCGACAGCGGTTTTCCCGGCATTCTCAATGTCAGCGTTGCAGACGTCGAGGGCGAGAGCTTGTTGCTCGAACTGGAACCGCTGTGCGTTGCGACGGGATCGGCCTGCAATTCGACGACCCAGGAGCCTTCCTATGTGCTGCGGGCCCTTGGGCGCAGCGATCGCCTGGCACAGAGCTCGATCCGCTTTAGTATGGGTCGTTCGACGACCCGGGAGGACGTCGAATTTGCGGCTCGCCGCTACCGGGACGCCGTCGCGCGCTTGCGCGATCTGGCTGGTACGGTGGTTGCGTGAGCGCCGATCCTTACAGTCCGGCCGTACGGGCATATTTTTCCGCAACCGCTCACGCGGGTGATCTGGATGGCGCCGCTACCGTGACGCTGGCGGAGCAGGGGGTCCGACTGCGGCTTGCGGCAACTTTCGACAGCGGGAAAATTCAGGCGCTCAGGTTTCGGGCCTGGGCCTGCCCGCACGTAATCGCTGGCTGCGAGAGTTTCTGTAGCGATTTCGAAGGAAAGCCGCTCGCGTCGCTCGCCGAGTTTCAGGCAGCGGACATAATGTCGAAACTGTCTGTACCTGTGGAGAAAACCGGACGTATACTTGTCTTAGAAGATGCGGTCCGGTCGCTTGGGCGAAGTATTTGCGACGGTTCTGTACCTCAATAGTCGTATTCAACTGAGAGATATTAATGGCGATTTCGCTAACAGATTCGGCGGCCGAGCGTGTCCGCAACTACCTGGTCAAACGTGGCACAGGTGTGGGCCTGCGACTCGGTGTTACAAAGACCGGCTGTTCCGGCTATTCGTACGTCATCAACTATGCCGAGGCAATCGACGACGCCGATATCGTCTTCGAGGACAAGGGAGTAACGGTCGTTGTGGACCCTGAAGCGCTACAACTGATCGATGGTACCGAGGTCGATTTCGTCAAGAATGGCCTGAACGAGGCCTTCAGTTTCAGAAATCCCAACATTTCTGGCGAATGCGGCTGCGGCGAAAGCTTCAACGTCTGAAAGTACCGTAGTAGAATTAAGGGTTTACATCCATTCGACCGGCGCTCTCGCCGGGCGTCGATTATTACCATAAAGCCGCAGGGCCAGCAAAAGGAAGCAGCACATGTCCGTTGAGCAGACACTCTCCATCATCAAGCCTGATGGCGTACAAAAAAACCTGCTCGGAGAGATCTACAGTCGTTTCGAAAAAGCCGGATTGGAAATCGTCGCGGCGCGCATGATGCAGCTTACGGCTGAGCAGGCCGAGGGTTTTTACGCCGTGCACAAGGATCGGCCGTTTTTCAACGACCTCGTCAGTTACATGACGTCGGGGCCGGTCGTGGTTCAGGCGCTGCGCGGCGACGATGCGATTGCGAAGAACCGTGAGATTATGGGTGCGACCAACCCGGCCGATGCGGACCCCGGCACTATTCGGGCTGACTTCGCGGCGAGCATCGAGGAAAACGTCGTGCACGGCTCGGATGCGGCAGAAACGGCAGCTGTTGAAATAGCATTCTTTTTCGGCGATGACGGCGTTTGCCCAAGGACCCGCTAAGCGGAACTCAAACCATGTCAGCCACCTCGCCCAAAACCAACCTGCTTGGAATGCCGCAAAGCGATCTCGAGCAGGTTTTCGCCGCGCGCGGAGAGAAGTCGTTTCGCGCGCGACAGGTTTTGCGGTGGATCTATCAAAAGGGCGTGATCGACTTCGATGGCATGACGGACCTCTCGAAAACATCGCGGCAGTGGCTGAACGAAGAAGCCGTCATAGCGCTGCCCGAGGTGATTTCGAGACATGACTCCGTAGACGGCACGGTGAAGTGGTTATTCGCCAGCGGCTTTGGGCAGGCTGTCGAGACCGTTTTCATCCCGGAGCAGGGCCGCGGCACGCTGTGTATTTCGTCGCAGGTTGGGTGCGCGCTCGATTGCGCGTTTTGTGCAACCGGTGCCCAGGGCTTCAATCGCAATCTGAGCAGTGCCGAGATCATTGGCCAGGTGTGGCACGCCATGCAGGAGCTGCCTCGACGCGACAACGGCGAATCCGCGGTAACCAACGTCGTCTTCATGGGCATGGGCGAACCCTTGGCCAACTACCGCAATGTTGTACCGGTACTGGAATTGCTTGTTTCCGACATGGCGTTCGGACTGTCGCGTCGTCGAGTGACTCTCAGTACGTCGGGCCTCGTGCCACAAGTCGAGAAGCTGGGCGATCAGTGCAATGTCGCGTTGGCCGTATCACTGCACGCGCCGAACGACGAACTGCGCGACGAGATCGTGCCGATCAACAAGCTGCACCCAATAGCGACGTTGCTCGACGCATGCTGGGCCTACACGGCCAAGCACGCGAATCGCTTCATTACGTTCGAGTATGTAATGTTACGTGGCGTCAACGATTCGCTGGCGCATGCGGAGCAGCTGGTCAAGTTGTTACAAGGCAAACCCGCAAAGGTGAACCTGATTCCGTTTAATCCGTTTTCGGGTACGCGATTTGAGCGATCGTCGGCTGACACGATTCGGGCTTTTCAGGACAGATTGCGACAACGAGGCATCGTGGCAACAACGCGCAAAACGCGCGGCGACGACATAGATGCTGCATGCGGACAGCTTGCCGGAAAGGTGAGTGATCGTGTCCGCACGCCTCTCGGTCAAAAGGCCATTTCTGGCAAGAAGTCGGGCAAGGCAAAAATGAGGATGGCATCAGCATGAATAAGAGCGAACTGATACTTGTCGGAGCGATATGTTGTCTGCTGCTGAGCGGTTGCATTACGACCACCACGGGTACCGCGGCACCGGAGGCCGATACCGCGGACGCGGCTGAACTGAATTACCAGCTTGGTGCGCGTTATTACCAGAACGGTAAATACAATCTCGCGCGGGACAGGTTATCGTTGTCGATCGAACTCGATCCAAAAAAAGCTATCGTCCACTCGACCCTCGCGCTTACCTATGAGGCGCTGGGAAACTTGCGGCTGGCGACCGAGTCGTACGAGCAAGCCATTAAAGTCGAACCGCAAAATTTCGATGTGCAGAACAACTACGCAGTGTTCCTTTGCAATCAACGAGACTTCGATGGCGCAAAAAGACATTTCGACAGGGCGGCGAATCACCCCGAAAACGATAATTCCGAAGTAACATTGACGAATGCTGGCACGTGCATGACGCAGCAGCCGAACCTCGCCGCTGCCGAGGGTTATTTTCGTAAAGCACTGGATCGCAGGTCCAATTATGCCGACGCACTGTTGCAACTTTGCCTGCTAAAATACCAGGAACAAGATTACCTGGCGTCGCGGGCTTTTCTGCAGCGATTCATGAGTACCAGCAAGACCACGGCGGGCGTCCTCTACCTGGGGGCACAGATCGAAGGCAAACTGGGTGATGAGCGGGCACGCACGGACTACGTCAATCAGCTGTTACGCGATTTTCCTGCATCGCCTGAAGCCAAGAAGGTGATGGATAACGGCTAGCATGAGCGACTCGAAAGACAAATCAGGGCAGCAATCACAAGAAAGCGAATCACAAGGTCCGCTGGGTGGTGAGCGCCTGGCAGAGGCGCGTCGTACACAGCAGATTTCGGTTCTCGATATCGCCAAGGAACTACACCTGGATGAGCCGAAAGTGCGTGCGCTGGAGCGCAATGAGTTCGATGTTCTGGGCGCACCCGTGTTCGCCAAAGGGCATCTGCGAAAATACGCGCAGCTCGTACAGGTAAGCCAAGACGATGTGATGGCGGACTACTACCAGCTGAATCGTGCCGCCGGCGTGCCGCAGGTGTTTTTAGCGCGGCCGCGGCCGCGCCGGGAAATGTCACCCGGACCGTGGATCGCGGTAGTCGTCGCCATTATCCTCATCGCGACAGCCTACTGGTGGTTCACAACCCCGCCCGCATCTGTCGAAGAGCCAGAACTTGATTTGCTATCGCAGGAAATGACGCAGGAGACGACGCAAGAGACGACGCAAGAGCCGGCGTCACAAGCCGAGGAGGCGGGCGTTGATGACACCGCGGTTCTTGAGTCCATGACGGCCGACGCGAACGCTATCGACTTGCCAACGGCTGAACCCGAAGCTCGCGTCGCTGCGAAAACGCCCGCATTGAGCGATGGCCAAATGCGTCTGCTAGTGACCTATAGTGGCGACTGCTGGACGGAGATTACCGACGCGTTGGGTCGGCGTTTGTTTTTCGGTCTGGGTACCGATGGCCGGACGGTCGAACTCAGCGGCCAGGCGCCGTTCAATGTACTTTTCGGCGATGCTGACAATGTGAGCATTCGGGTCAATGGTACGGAGCGTGCTTTCTCCAATGCCGAACGGCGCGGCCGTATAGCGCGGCTTACAATTGCGGGCTCCTGAGCCGGCATTCCTCCCATCACGGAAAGACGCGTGAAACCAAGAGCAATTCGTGGAATGAACGACATCCTGCCCGAGGTTTCAGGGACCTGGCGGTACCTCGAATCTGTGGTGCAGGAGATTGCAGATTCCTACGGGTATGCAGAGATTCGCCTGCCACTGCTTGAATACACGGAGTTGTTTCAACGCTCGATCGGCGAAGTGACCGACATTGTCGAGAAAGAGATGTATACGTTTCTCGATCGCAATGGCGAGAGCCTCACTCTGCGTCCCGAGGCGACGGCCAGCGTCGTCCGCGCCGGCATGACGAATGGGCTATTGCACAACCAGCGGCAAAAGCTGTGGACTGCGGGCCCGATGTTCCGCTACGAAAAGCCGCAGAAAGGCCGCTATCGTCAGTTCCACCAGTTTGACGTTGAAGCGCTCGGCTACGATGGTCCGGACGTCGATGCCGAGCTTATTATTATGAGCGCCCGCCTGTGGCAGCGTCTCGGCATTTCGCGGATCGAGCTGCAGATCAACTCACTGGGCGCGCCAGAATCCAGGGCGCGATATCGCGAGGCGCTGGTTGACTATTTCAACGGCGTGAAAAGTCAGCTGGATGAGGATAGTATTCGCCGCCTTGAGCAAAATCCGCTCAGGATTCTCGACAGCAAGAACCCGGATATGCAGGCTGTTGTTGAGGCGGCGCCGGTTATGCTGGATTACCTCGGCGAGGTGTCGGCGGAGCATTTTGCGGGCCTGAAAGCGTTGCTGGACGCGGCTGACGTCGAGTACGTGATCAATCCAAGACTGGTTCGCGGACTGGATTATTACTCGCGCACGGTCTTTGAGTGGGTCACGGATGCACTGGGATCACAGGGCGCCGTTTGTTCCGGCGGCCGATACGATGGCCTGGTGGAAAAGCTGGGTGGGCGGCCGACACCGGCTGTTGGCTGGGCGATGGGCATCGAGCGCTTCGTGGCATTGTTCGAAGCGAGCGGTGGCATGGCGCCAGCGCGGGATGCGGATGTTTATATCGCCGCTGTCGGTGCAGGCACACAGGAACGCGCGTTCGCTCTGGCCGAGGAATTGCGTGACGAGGTGGCTGGTATACGCATAGAGATGAATCTGGGCGGTGGCAGCTTCAAGTCTCAGATGAAGCGTGCGGACAAGAGCAGGGCCGCCTACGCGTTACTGCTGGGCGAACGGGAACTGGACGAGGGGCGTATCGGTATCAAACCGTTGCGCAGCAAAGAGGAACAGGTAAGCATTGCGCTGAACGAAGTGGCGGCGGCGCTTAATGACAGGTTGAAACCAGCGCCGAATTAGTACGGTGCTCACGAAATAAAGGCAGTTTTGTGGACGATTTACTTTCAGAAAAAGAACAGATCGAGCAAATTCGCTCGTGGTGGTCGGAATACGGCGGTTACGTCATCGTCGGCGTTGCGGCGGGCGCACTCATCTTATTCGGCGTCAATTACTATCAGAACAGCAAGCTGACGGCTCAGTTAGAGGCCTCCGCTTTGTACGAGTCGCTGACGAACCATGTTGTCGCCGGCAAGCTCGAGGACGCGGAAGTTGTCGCAGATGAGCTAGGTACGACGTTTGCTGACACGACTTACGCTGCGCAGGCGAAACTCGCTATGGCGCGTCTCTACATGGATAAGAATCGAGATCAGGATGCGGCTGATGAGCTCCGCGAACTGCTCGACAGCGGCAGCGGAGATTTGCATCAGATCGCCCGTCTTCGCCTGGCGCGGATTCTCCTCTATCAGGACAAGCCGCAGGAGGTTGTCGATCTACTGGAGTCCGAGGACAATTCGGCATTCGCAGCGACCTTTGGCGAGGCGCTCGGCGACGCATACCACGCGCTGGGCAGAATCGCGGACGCCGAGGCCGCTTATCAGCGGGTTTTGCTCGATCCGTTGTCACAAGGCACCGTCAACCAGCAGCTTGTGCAGTGGAAAGCGCTCGATCTGCCCGAGGTGCGGGCAGAAGAGTCCGCCGTCGAACCTGCAGCTGAACCCGTTACTGAACAGGCAGTCGAAGCAACAGAGTCCGATGTTGTTGAAGAGGATGCAGAGTGAAAAAAACCTGGCGTTTGATGGGGCTGACCGCAGCAGCATTGTTGCTGGCATCCTGTGGCATATTCGGCGACAAGGACAAGGACCTGGAACCCAAGGAACTCGTCAAGTTCAAGCAGACGCTTAAAGTAAAGCGCTTGTGGAGCGCCAAACTGGGGGACGAATCAGAATTTCTGCGCGTGGCGCTGAGTCCCGCGGGTGACGGTAATCGTATCTATGCCGCTAGCCACGACGGCGTCGTGTCAGCATTTGATCCGAATAACGGCAAACGTGCCTGGCGTACCAAGCTCGGCACGATGTTGTCGGCGGGACCGGGCGTTGGCGAAGGTCGCGTTGTCGTGCTCGCCATAGATGGTTACGCGATTTCTCTGGATGCCGCGACAGGCAATGAACAATGGCGCGTCGACATTGACGGCGAGTCGCTGGCGCGTCCGATCGTTAGCGGCGAGTCCGTTGTCCTGCAGACGATAGACAATCGCTTGCACGCATTGTCGATCTATGATGGCCGGCAACTCTGGACGCTGGAGCAATCGACGCCTTCGTTAACCGTGCGCGGATCGGCGAATCCTGTGCTCATCGGTACGACGGTGATCGGTGGTTTCGACAACGGCCGCCTGGTCGCCAGCAATCTGATTACTGGCGACGTCGTTTGGGAGTCATTACTGTCACCGCCGTCGGGGCGTTCAGACCTCGACCGCCTGTCTGACGTCGATGGATCAATTGCGGTAGTTGGCCAGGACATTTATGCGACGGGTTACCAGGGCCGTCTGGCGGCAGTCGCCGCGGAGTCAGGTCAGGTGCTCTGGAATCGTGAAATATCGTCCTATGAAGGCGTATCCGCAGACTGGAATAGCGTCTATACGGTGCAGGATGACGGCGAAATCGTGGCGTTGTCGCGGCGTGATGGCGCTGAGGTCTGGCGTAACAGCGATTTGCTGCGCCGCGAACCGACATTGCCAGTCGCATTTCATACAACGGTTGCGGTCGGCGACCTCGAGGGCTACCTGCATTTCTTTAGCAACTTGACAGGTAGCCCGGTTGCCCGCATCAAGCTCGGCGGTGCCGCGATCACCAGTGCACCGGTGGTTGTCGCGGATCGTCTGTACGTACAGAGCGATTCGGGCAGCCTCGCGGCCTACTCAGTTGTCGAAAACCGGCCCAAACGCCCGGCGCCCGACATCGCCAGCGACGAGTCCTGACAGACCGCGGTGAAGGTGCGAGACGATGCTTCCTGTCATCGCTTTGATCGGCCGACCCAACGTCGGGAAGTCGACGCTGTTCAATCGCCTTACGCGCTCGCGTGACGCGCTGGTCGCCGACTACCCGGGACTGACGCGTGATCGCCAGTACGGATTCGGCAAGCTCGGACCCGTCCCTTACCTCGTAATCGATACTGGCGGCGTTGCCGGTGGTGAAGTCGGTATCGGAGAGGCGATGGTTGGGCAGACGGTGCGCGCGTTGCAGGAGGCCGACGCCGCGATCATTATGGTGGACGGCCGCTCTGGCCTTACGGCCGCAGATGAGCACGTTGCGGAGCTTGCGAGAAAACACGCCAAGAAAACCTGGTTAGCCGTGAACAAAGCCGAAGGTCTCGACGCCGATCTGGCGAGCGGCGAATTTCATGGCCTGGGTCTCGGCGAGCCGATTGCGATTTCAGCGGCGCATGGCGATCGCATCACCGCGCTGATCGATGACGTATTGGGCGAGTACCCGGTTTCCGAGTCCGAAGATGATGTCGAAGGTGACGATAAAGAACTGCGTATCGCCGTTATCGGGCGCCCCAATGTTGGCAAGTCGACGCTCGCCAATCGCCTGCTCGGCGAAGAACGTCTTGTGGTGTACGACCAGCCCGGTACGACGAGGGACAGTGTTGCAGTGCCTTTCGAGCGCAATGATCGCAAGTACCTGCTGATCGACACGGCCGGAATACGCCGCAAGTCCAGAGTGCATGAGGCCATTGAAAAGTTCAGCATCATAAAGGCATTGCAGGCCATTGAGCGGGCACAGGTAGTGATCGCGGTGCTCGATGCACAGGAGGGCATTACCGAACAGGACGTTAGTCTCGTGGGACTCGTGCTTGAGCGCGGCAGGGCGCTCGTCGTCGTCACGAATAAATGGGATGGCCTGTCGGCGTACGATCGCAAGCGAATCCGCGACGAACTTGATCGCCGCTTGCCGTTCCTCGACTTCGCGGAACGAATTACAATTTCGGCATTGCACGGCACGGCTGTCGGCGACCTGTTGCCTGCGGTGGAACGCGCCTATCGCGCTGCGACCAGAGATCTTTCAACGACGGAGCTGACGCGCGAACTGGAGGCGGCGGTCATGGCGCATTCGCCACCGCTGGTGCGTGGCAGGCGCATTCGCTTGCGCTATGCGCACCAGGGCGGTCGCAATCCGCCGGTCATCGTGATCCACGGCAACCAGACCGAAAAATTGCCCGAGGCGTATCGACGTTACCTGATCAACCGCTTCCGCAAGGCCTTCAAGCTAAAAGGCACGCCGGTAAGATTGTCGTTCAAGACCAGTGACAACCCGTTCAAGGGGCGCCGCAACAAATTGACGCCGCGCCAGGAGCGCAGTCGCAAACGACTCATGAAACGCGTCAAGAAAAAATGACGGAGCTATACTCGGTCGCAACAGGGAGTCCGGTATGAGTACGGCGACGCGATTTGTTACTTTCGAAGGTCAGTTCCGCATGCACCGGGCGGGCTACCTGGAGTCGCCGACGCTCGCCTACGAAACCTGGGGCGAACTCAACGCGGCTAAAGACAACGCTATTCTTGTGTTCACAGGGCTATCGCCGTCAGCGCACGCAACATCATGCGCGGAGGACCCGTCGCCCGGTTGGTGGGAGGACATGATTGGCTCGGGGTTGTCGATCGACACCGATCGCTATTTCGTCATCTGCGTAAACTCTTTGGGCAGTTGTTTTGGTTCGACGGGTCCGGCATCCATCAATCCCGAGACTGGCAGGCGATATCGACTGAGTTTTCCGCTGTTGACGCTGGAGGACGTCGCGGAATCCGCATGGTTGGTCGTACAGCATTTGGGCGTCGATCGTTTGCACACGGTCGTCGGCTGTTCGATGGGTGGCATGAGTGGCCTCGCGCTGTGCGTGCGCCGTCCGGAGTCGACCCGAAATTTCGTGTCAATTTCCTCTGCTACGCGCGCGTTGCCGTTTTCAATCGCCGTTCGTTCTTTGCAGCGCGAGATGATTCGCTCGGACCCGAAATGGAAAAAGGGCGATTACAAGGCCGGCAAACCACCAATCACGGGTCAGCGCCTGGCACGCAAGCTTGGCATGATTACCTATCGCTCGGCCGAGGAGTGGGCGCAGCGATTTGGCCGCGAACGCGCAACGTCGCATGCGCGCATCGAAGACCAGTTTGTCGCCGAATTCTCGGTTGAGTCGTATCTGGAAAACCACGCCAATAAATTCACGGGCGCGTTCGATCCGAATTGCTACCTCTACCTGTCGCACGCGTCAGACCTGTTCGACCTGGCCGAGCATGGTGGTTCATTGCAGTCTGGGTTCAAGCGGCTGAAACTCGAGCGCACGCTGGTTATCGGCGTTCGTACCGATATCCTGTTTCCGCTCGAGCAGCAACGCGAGCTGGCCACCGGTTTTGCCGACGTGTGCGATGACGCACAAATCGTGGAGCTCGACTGCATTCGCGGCCACGATTCGTTCCTCGTGGAAATGGATGCGTTCCGCCCGGTGATTTGCGACTTCTTCGACTGCGAAAGCTAGTGATAGCGCTACTCAGTGAGGAATAGCGCGGGATCCACTGCCGTGCCATTCAGGTAGGTGCCGAAATGCAGGTGCGGGCCGGTCACCCGGCCGGTCGCGCCCACGGCACCGACGACGTCGCCCGTAACAACTGCCTGACCTTCCTCGACCGCAATCTCGCTCAAGTGGCAATACATCGTCACGAAACCCTGGCCGTGATCGATGATGATCGTATTGCCATTGAAGAAGTAGTCGCCTGTCGCCGAGACGATACCGTTGCGCGGCGCGAGTATTGATTCGCCCAGACCGGCAGCGATATCCATACCTTTGTGAGGTGAACGCGGCTGTTCATTGAAGAAGCGCCGCAGCCCGAAACTGGAGCTGCGCGGCCCAGCGACGGGTGCGGCCAATGCGACGCTGTTGGTCGTGGAGATCCGGAAATGTCCCAGAGCAGCATCGATGATCTTTCGCTCGCGGCCAATACGCTCCAGTTGCGCCTGGTCAGGCGTAACGTGGCTTTGGTTTTTTACGGTCAGGCGTTGTTCGCGATAAGTGTGTGGAACGACATCTACCGCGACGTCGCTGTCGCCAACGCGGATCATTAAGCCGCCCGGCGTCGTGTCAAGCGGAATGCCGATGACGGCGTGCCAGCGATCGCTCTCGCTCATTACGAGCAACGGTTTGTTGTCCAATAACACGGTGGGTGGTGGCTGGTCGGCCTCACCCACTTCGATGATGGCGACGCCGCCCGGCCACGGCGAGTGGGCCGGCGCCGCGCTTGCGGGAATCGCGTACATCGCCATTGCCACCAGTATCCATGCAGGCAAAACAGCCTTGTGCTCAGTCATCGTCCATAACCTGCTTGACGGTTGCGATCAGTTCACCTTTCGACAGGCGAGCGCGGATATCGTTGCCTGTTTCGATATCGCTGGCTCGTAAAAGGACTTTATCGGAACTCGCGTCTTTTACGATCGCATAGCCGCGCTCGAGCGTTGCGAGTGGGCTAACCGAATGTAATGCGCGACCGAGCAAGGCCGCGCGATGGTCGGTGCTCGACAACAGGGTTCTCATTCCTGTAGCAAGTCGTTGCCGCAACTTCGCCAGGCGGCCGATTGATCGTTGTACGGACAGGGCGGGCGACAGCTGTACGAGTTCGCTGCGCATTGTTTGCAATTGGTGTCTGTTCGACAGCAACTGCCGACGCATAGACGCCGCGAGTCGGCCACCGAGCCAGTCGAGTTGCTGGGCGCGGTCTTCCACGGCCCGTTCGCCGATTCGACCGATGCGTAGCGCGAGTGTCGCAATACGGCGCTGCCAGTCGTGTTGGCTGGGCACGACGATTTCGGCGGCGCCGGAAGGAGTTGGCGCTCTTACATCGGCGACGAAATCAGCAATCGTGAAGTCGACTTCGTGACCAACAGCGGAGACCACAGGCACGGGACACTCAGCAATGGCGCGCGCGAGATTCTCGTCGTTAAATGCCCAGAGATCTTCCAGTGATCCGCCACCCCGTCCTATGATGAGCACGTCGCATTCGTCGCGGCGCACCGCGGTTTCGAGCGCGGCGATGAGTTCGGCCGGGGCGGCATCGCCCTGTACCGCCGCTGGGTAAATGACGACGGGTATGGCCGGAAAGCGGCGACCCAGCACACTCAGAATGTCGCGAATTGCTGCACCGCTTGGCGACGTAATGACGCCAATACGATCGGGCAGGGTGGGGAGTTCCTGTTTCCTGTCCTCGTCGAACAGGCCCTCAACGAGCAGCTTCTTTTTCAGCGCCTCAAAGCGGCGCTTGAGTACGCCTTCGCCTGCCGGCTCCAATTGTTCGACGATGAGCTGGTAGTTGCCGCGCGCCTCGTAAATGCTGACTCGACCGTAGGCGAGTACCAGGTCGCCGTTCTTGAAGCCGACGGCCGGCCCGCGCTGGCGCTGCCGAAACCAAGCGGCGCTGACCTGCGCGCTGTCGTCCTTGAGGCTGAAATAGACATGACCCGACGCTGGCCGCGACAGATTCGATATCTCGCCTTCGACCCAGAGACGCGCAATGCCTTGTTCAATCAAGGTCTTGACGCGCCGATTGAGCTGGCTGACCGAGATGGCCGCTTCGATGTTGGTTGGCATGGCGGAAGTATAACCAAACGTTTACCCGCAAATCGCGCAGGCGTACAATTGATCGTTTAGCCGAAACCGATGAAGAACCTCCCATGCGTATTGCCAAGGAAGCGCTGACCTTTGACGACGTCCTCCTGCAGCCCGGTTATTCCGAGGTGCTGCCGCGCGAGGTCGACCTGAGCACAGCTCTGACGCGGGATATCCGGCTCAACATTCCGTTGTTGTCGGCGGCGATGGACACCGTGACCGAATCGCGCCTCGCGATAGCACTCGCTCAGGAGGGTGGTCTCGGCATCGTTCACAAAAACATGTCCGTCGAGGAGCAGGCAAAACAGGTTCTTAGGGTCAAGAAGTTCGAATCGGGTATGGTACGCAACCCGATTACAGTAACGAGCGACATGACGATTCGCGAGGTCATCGATCTCACGCGCGCCATGGGCATTTCCGGCGTACCGGTTGTCGACAATACACGAACCGTTGGCATCGTAACGCACCGCGACTGGCGTTTCGAGACGCAACTGGATGCGCCCGTATCAACGGTCATGACGCCACAAGATCGCCTTGTGACGGTGCGCGAAGGTGCCGCCGAGGAAGAAGTGCTGTCGTTGTTGCACCGCCACCGCATTGAGAAAGTGCTGGTCGTCGGTGACAACTTCGAGCTCAAAGGCATGATCACGGCAAAAGATTTCCAGAAAGCAATGGACTTTCCAATCGCCTGCAAGGACAGTAGCGGTGCGCTACGCGTTGGTGCGGCCGTTGGCACGGGTTTCGACACCGATGATCGCGTCGACGCTTTGGTTGAAGCTGGCGTCGACCTGATCATCGTTGACACGTCACACGGTTTTTCCAGAGGCGTAGTCGATCGCGTGCGGCGCGTAAAGACGGCGCATTCAGATGTGCAAGTCATTGGTGGCAACATCGTGACCGGTGATGCTGCCGAGGCGCTCGTCGGGGCCGGCGCCGATGGTGTTAAGGTCGGTATCGGGCCGGGTTCGATCTGTACGACACGTGTCGTCGCGGGCGTCGGTGTGCCGCAGATTTCCGCTGTCGCCGAAGTTGCGGAGGCGCTGCGTAAATCGGGCACGCCACTGATAGCAGATGGTGGCATTCGTTATTCTGGTGATATCGCAAAAGCAATCGTTGCCGGTGCCTATTCAGTAATGATCGGCGGACTGTTTGCAGGTACCGAAGAGTCGCCCGGCGAAGTCGAGCTTTACCAGGGTCGCTCCTACAAGTCTTACCGAGGCATGGGATCCGTGGGTGCGATGGGGCAGTCGCACGGATCAAAGGACCGCTATTTCCAGGACGCAACCGAAGAGCTGGAGAAGCTTGTGCCGGAAGGGATCGAAGGACGGGTCGCATACAAAGGTGGCATGGTGGCGATCGTGCACCAGCTCATCGGCGGCGTGCGCGCCGCGATGGGTTATACGGGTAGCGCGAGTATCGATGAAATGCGCATCAAGCCCAAGTTCGTGCGCATCACGGGTGCCGGTATGGCGGAGAGCCACGTGCACGATGTGACCATTACCAAAGAAGCGCCGAACTACCGCACCAATAATTAGCGCCATGCATCCGGACATCCACGCCCACAAGCTGCTGATACTCGACTTCGGCAGCCAGTACACGCAGTTAATCGCACGGCGCGTGCGTGAGTGCGGCGTGTATTCCGAGATCCATCCCTGGGATATGTCCGATGAGGACATTCAGGCATTCGGCCCGAGTGGGTTCATCCTTTCGGGTGGGCCTGAGTCGGTGAACCTCGACGACCCGCCCAAAGTTGCACACACGATATTTGAACTTGGCGTTCCAGTGCTCGGGATCTGTTACGGCATGCAGACGATGGTTGCGGAGCTGGGCGGAAAAGTGGAAGCGTCCGTACATCGCGAGTTCGGCTACGCGGAAATCTCGCCGGGTGATTCGGGCTTGTTTGGCGGCCTCAGCGACTCCGATGCCGAACCCTTGCTAAAAGTCTGGATGAGTCACGGTGATCGCGTCGAATCGTTACCACCGGGTTTCGTAGCCACGGCAAGCAGTGGCAATTCGCCGCTGGCAGCAATGGAAGATGCCGAGCGCCATTTCTACGGCGTTCAATTTCATCCCGAAGTGACGCACACGCTGCAGGGCCAGGAGATCATCCGGCGCTATGTTCGCGATATTTGTGATTGCTCCGGCGATTGGACGCCCGGCAACATCGTCAAGGACGCGATCGACAACGTTCGCGAAAAGGTCGGTGACGGCAAGGTTTTGCTGGGACTCTCTGGCGGTGTCGATTCCTCGGTGGTCGCGGCGCTGCTGCACGAGGCCATCGGCGATCAATTGACCTGTGTGTTTGTTGATCACGGCTTGCTACGTCACTACGAAGGCGACAAGGTGATGGAGCTGTTTGCAGAACACCTCGGCGTCAACGTTGTTCGCGTTCACGCGGCGGAACGATTTTTCAGGGCACTGGATGGCGTGTCGGACCCCGAAGAAAAGCGCAAGATCATCGGCGGTCAGTTTATCGAGGTGTTCGAGGAAGAGGCCACCAAGCTGAAAGATGTTCATTGGCTCGCGCAGGGTACGATTTACCCCGACGTTATCGAATCAGCAGGCGCCAAGACGGGTAAAGCGCACGTGATCAAGTCACATCACAATGTGGGTGGGCTTCCCGATTACATGCGCATGTCGCTGGTGGAGCCACTTCGAGAGCTTTTCAAGGATGAAGTTCGTGAAATCGGTATGGAACTCGGCCTGCCGCGCGAGATGGTGTTCCGCCATCCGTTCCCGGGACCGGGCCTCGGTGTCAGGGTGCTGGGAGAGGTGAAGCGTCACTATGTCGAAAAACTCCAGTTTGCCGACGACATCTTCATCGAAGAACTCTACAAGCACGATCTGTATGACAAGACCAGCCAGGCGTTCGCGGTGTTCCTGCCTGTGCGCTCTGTCGGCGTCATGGGCGATGGCCGGCGTTACGATTACGTCATCGCGCTGCGCGCCGTGGAGACAATCGACTTCATGACGGCGCGCTGGGCGCGCCTGCCATACGAGTTCCTCGAGCATGTGTCATTGCGGATAATTAATGAGGTGGATGGCATCTCACGAGTGACTTACGACATTTCCGGCAAGCCGCCAGCAACGATCGAGTGGGAGTAGATGGGTCCCGACTGGTCCGAACAGGACGTTGCGGCTATGCGGACCGCGCTCGAGCAGGCCCGTCTCGCTGCTGGCGCAGGTGAAGTTCCCGTGGGTGCAGCCGTCGTCGTCGACGGCAATGTCGTCGCGACCGGTCATAATCGCTCGATCAGTGATTCCGACCCCAGTGGCCATGCTGAAGTCATTGCGCTACGAGCAGCAGCCCAGGGCCTGGACAACTATCGGCTGCCCAATGCGACCCTTTATGTGACCCTCGAGCCCTGTGTCATGTGTGTGGGCGCAATAGCGCAGTCCCGAGTCGGACGAGTCGTTTTCGCAGCGTATGATGAGAAAGCAGGCGCGTTGGGCAGTGCCGCGGATCTATCGGATTCGAAAGCACTCAACCATCGTTTCGAGATCAATGGTGGCTTGCTCGCCGACGAGTCAGCCTCACTGCTCCGTGAGTTTTTCCAGTCGCGAAGGTAGCAAGCGACTACGCCGATTCTTCGGGCCTGTCCATGTCAGGCAATACAAGCGGCTCCGCGTTTTCGTCCGGGACTTCGATTGCGGGCAATTCTTCATTAGCCGTCAGCCACTTCAAGATGTTGTAGTAACTGCGGATGTTGTTGACGTAAAGCACCGGCTCCCAGCCGCGCGCATATCCGTAGGGTAAGCGCGAGTACCATTTGCGTTGCGACAAAAGCGGCAGCGCTTTACTGAGGTCGATCCAGGTATCCGGGTTCCCACCTTCCCATTCGACAAGCATGCGCGCATCTTTGATGTGGTTGAAACCGACGTTGTAGGCCGCCAGAGCCATCCAGGCGCGGTCTGGTTCGCCAACCGTGTCGGCGACCCGCTCGGTCTGACGAGCGTAGTAGCGCGCGCCGCCAAAAATGCTGCTTTCGGGATCCAGGCGGTCATCAATGTTTAAATAGTTGGCGGTATCCTGAGTCAACATCATGATGCCGCGTACGCCTGTTGGTGACACAGCCTGCGACCGCCAGTGAGATTCCTGGTAACCGATCGCGGCAAGCAGTCGCCAGTCGACACCCCATTCACGTCCAGCCCGCTCGAACATCACCCTGTAGCGAGGCAGCCGGTTTTCGTAATGGCGAATAAAGTTACGCGTGCCGACGTAATCGAATTTCCGGGTGTGGCCGAAATAGCGGTCGTGCACCTGTGCCAACATGCCGGATCGATCTGCACCGATCAGGAATTCATCGGCGCGTGCCAGTAAGGAGTCGCCGGTGTCTTTGGGAAACGCCCAGGCGATCGGGTCGCCGATCGCGAGATCCAGTGCGACACGCAATTCAGGGTAAAAGTGCCGCTGGATGTTGAAGTCGGGGCTATCCGCGACCGTCAAGTCAATTTCGGACCTCGCGACTTTCGTCAACAGGTCGGCGAATTCCACATCCGCGTTTTCTGACCACGATAACCCGGGATATACCGCCTTCAGCGAGGCGAGCAGATCAACATGGCTGCTGCTGGCGACAATCTCAATAGAACGATCGAGAATGTCGTCAACGGACCGCGGCTTGCCGGTGCCAAGTTTATAAATGAGATGAACGTCCACCGTTTTGTACGGGTGACCGAAGTGAAGGAACTCGCGGCGAGTCTCTGTAATGGACAGGCCTGCCGCCGCCATATGCGCTTCGCCCGAAACCAACTTCGGCATTATTTCCGAAACACTGTCAACGGATTCAATGTCCAACGCGACGCCGAGTTCGTCGGCGAAAGCTCGTACCAAGTCATACTCGGGACCGGATGGACCGTTAGGACCGATCGTAAAGGCCGTTGGACTATCGCGCGTAACGACACGCAGTTCACCCGTGTCGAGAACCTGCTCGAGGACAGTCGGCGAAGATGAGCACGTCCCGATCAACCCCGCCAATGTAATGATCATCAAGAAACGCACACTCCAAAGGCTACCTCAGACGAGAAACGATTTCAGTGAAGAAGCGGCATTTGATGGACGGTTTATAGCCAACTGGAATGGCATTAAGTACAATCCGCTGCCCCGTTATAGGGCAATCGAGTGGAGAGGTGCCAGAGTGGTCGACAAAATCGCTGGGAGCGATTTTGAACCGCAATGCGGCCCAAAGGGCGGCGGGCAGGACGCCCGCCGTTAATGGGCCTGACTCGACCAATCGGCGTAGCCGTTTAGGACGCACGTAGTGCGCCCGAAGGGCGAGGAGCGAAGCGACGAGTCAAATCAGGTGTACTGACGTCCAAAGGACGTCTGTACGATTGAATTGCGGAATTAAGGAGAGGTGCCAGAGTTGTCGAATGGGCCTGACTCGACCAAACGGCGTAGCCGTTTAGGACGCACGC
>Ga0255052_10000071_pt1 | contig 68403 bp, 69 predicted proteins | sample JV7_2_21_MG_FD_188632 | JGI IMG/M metagenome (GOLD analysis project Ga0255052, IMG submission 188632) | Seawater microbial communities from Jervis Inlet, British Columbia, Canada - JV7_2_21 | ecosystem: Environmental > Aquatic > Marine > Inlet | place: Canada: British Columbia | collected...
TGCAGGATATGCTGAATCTGGGACTCACCGACTTCGTACTGACTCAGATCGTCGAAGTAGATCTTGTCGATCGTACCGCCGGTTGTTACGAAGCGAATAAACATCTGGGCAATGCTATCATCAGTTTATGAAATCCTTAGCCGTATTCGCTGCACTTTTCCTCGGCTTCCTGGCGGGTGCCGCTCATGCTGACGGCAAAGTCGTCGTCGTCGAACTAAAAGGCGCGCTCGGCGTTGCGACAGCTGATTACGTCATTAGCGGCATTGAACACGCTGAAGCGACTGGCGCCAAGCTGGTCATTATCGATATGGACACGCCGGGCGGTTTGATGGCCCCGATGCGGGACATTATCCAGGCAATCCTGAATTCCAGCGTGCCGGTCGCAACCTATGTGACGCCTGAAGGCGCACGTGCCGACAGCGCCGGAACCTATATTCTGCTCGCGAGCCATATTGCCGCAATGGCGCCGACGACTCACCTTGGCGCTGCGACACCGGTTTCCCTTACCGGGGACCCCGTCACGCCCGAAGAAAATTCTGAGGGCACTGAGGACGCCACGGAAGAAGAAGCAGAAGAAACGACGGACGACGAGGAACAGCCAGAAGCTGATCCGAAAGCGGAGCCGCAACCGGGTACGTCAATGGAGCGCAAGGTTCTCAATGATGCCATTGCGTATATTCGTGGGCTGGCCGAACGCCATGGCCGCAACGCTGACTGGGCCGAAGATGCTGTTCGCGATGCGGCGACTCTGACTGCCAACGAGGCTCTTGAGCAGAACGTCATCGATTTCATCGCCAATGACCATACGGCGTTGCTCGAAATGATTGATGGTCACGAAATCACGATCGACGGGGAAACCGTCACGCTGGAAACGAGCAGTGTCGTCATCGAGACCTATGAGGCGAACTGGCGTATCAAAATCCTGTCGGCCGTTGCAAACCCCGAAATCGTGCTGCTCCTGGGCATGATTGGTCTGTATGGCCTGATGTATGAAGGCTGGAACCCGGGCGCAATAATTCCGGGAGTGGTCGGTGTCATCTGCCTCCTGCTCGCCGCGTACGGACTGCAGGTATTGCCGGTTAATTACGCCGGCCTGGCCCTGATTATCGTCGGCCTCGCGTTAATGACGGCGGAGGCGTTCGCCCCGAGTTTCGGTGCGCTCGGACTTGGCGGCATCGCTGCGTTCGTGTTCGGATCGATCATGATGTTTGATAGCGGCATTCCGGGCTTCGGCATATCGCTTACCTTCGTCATTACTGTCGCGGTATTAGCCGCACTGCTGGTCATCTGGATGGTCAGCTTTGTTCTCAAACTGCGCCGCCGAGGTGCGGTCTCCGGATCGGATTCAATCATCGGGGGTGTCGGTACCGCCGTGTCCGATTTTTCGGGCGAAGGGAAAATATGGCTCGAGGGTGAGTCATGGGCAGCGCGGACCCGAACACCGGTGACGAAAGACCAGGAAGTTGTCGTTAAGAAGATGATTGGTCTAACCCTGGAAATTGAACCGAAGAACAACTGAGAGAGGAAATACTGATGTCCCTGACACTTATCGGAATTGGCGGCGCACTTTTGATCGTGATCATCTACAACACGATCAAGATCCTGAAAGAATACGAACGAGGTGTCATTTTCTTCCTCGGACGCTTCCAGACAGTGAAAGGACCGGGCCTGATTATCCTCATTCCTGGCCTGCAAAAAATGACCAAGGTCGACCTGCGCGTCATCGTCATGGATGTGCCGACGCAGGACGTTATTTCCCGCGATAACGTATCGGTCAAAGTTAACGCCGTCATTTACTTCAGAATCGTCGATCCGGAAAAGGCCATTATTCGCGTCGCGAATGTGTTCGAAGCGACCAGCCAGTTGTCGCAAACAACCCTGCGATCGGTACTCGGTCAACACGAGCTCGATGACATGCTTGCTGAACGCGACAAGCTCAACGCCGACATTCAGAACCTGCTCGATCAGCGCACGGACAATTGGGGTATCAAGGTCGCCAATGTGGAAATCAAGCACGTCGATCTTGACGAGAGTATGATTCGCGCGATCGCGCAGCAGGCCGAGGCGGAACGTGCCCGACGCGCCAAGGTCATCAATGCCGAAGGTGAGAAACAGGCTGCAACGATGCTTTCTGAGGCAGCCAGGATTCTGGCAACCGAAGAGCAGTCTTTGCAATTGCGCTATTTGCAGACCCTGAAAGAAATCGCCAACGAACGGACGAACACGATCGTATTCCCGATGCCTATTGAGTTCGTGGAGCCTATCCTGAATCTGTCTAAGAAGATGGGATCCTGACGCAAAACTTCGCGCCGCCCAATTCAGACCGGCCGATCTCGAGTTGGCCACCGTAGGACTCGGCTATTTCCTTAACAATAGCCAGCCCTATGCCGTGGCCAGGGGTTGATTCGTCGAGACGCGTACCTCGCTGCAGCAATGCGTCTGCCGCATTGGCCGGAATGCCAGGACCGTCGTCTTCGACCGTTAACGTCAGGCCACTCTGCCCGGCGCAGTCACCCGGGTAGCCAATCGTTACGCGTACTCGTCGCTCGCACCATTTGCAGGCGTTATCGAGCAGATTGCCGGCCACTTCGAGAAAATCGCCGCTGTCGCCACGGAATTCCATTTCATCGGCAATTGACGTTTCGATAGTCGGACTCTTGTCGTGGTAGACCTTTCTCAGCCCCGCGACGAGTCGTTCGATTTCGGGGGCGACCAGCACATGAACCAAAACGAGGTTGTCTGTCTGTAAATTTGCGGGCTTACGAAGCTGGTAGCGAACTATCTCGTCCATGCGGTCGATCTGTTCGTTGATTTTCCCCGCCACCTTTTCTGTCTCCCCCTGGTCCAGCAGCGAACGCACCGCCGCCAGTGGTGTCTTCAGGCTGTGTGCGAGGTTGTCGAGGGTATTGCGATAACGCTCGGACCGGCCGCGCTCGCTGTCAATCAGCAGGTTCATGTTTCGGGCAACGCCTGTCAGTTCGGTTGGAAACTGCCCCGACAAGGATGCCCGCTCGCCCTGTTCGATCTCACCGATCTCGTTCTCGATCTGGCGCAACGGCCGCAAGAGATGTCGCAGCAGCATCGAGATTGAAAGCAACATGATCAGGGCAACCGCCGCAAACCAGCCAAACAGCTGCCGCCTGAACTGTGCGACCTGCGCGTTAAAGGACTCAAGGCTCTCAGCCACCTTGAAAACAAACGGCCGGTAATTGCCGTCCGGCAGTTCCCACTGCACGGCAAGGCTTAGGGTCAAAACGGGAGTGCCGTCCGCCAGCGATTCGTTGAGGAAAAGCCGCACACCGCTTTGCGGCTGCTCGCCAGCCGGAATCTCGATACCCAATGCTGAGCGCGACCTCCAGACCGGCTCGCCACCGTCGCCTCGCAACTCGGCATAGAGACCCGATCCAATCGCTCCGAACCTGGGTTCCTGCAGGTCCGGTGGCAAGTCGAGACCACCATCGCCGGTCGCTTCAGCTGCGGCGAGAATTGCCATCAGGTGACCATCGAGAATATCCGCTTGCGCCTGCTCGCCGGCGCTTCGAAATGCGGTATCGAGCACGACGATTGTGACGCCAAAGAAAAACAGCAGCAACACACTGACCGAAATCAGGAGTCGGGCGTTAAGGGATGACATTAGTCTGAAGGGCCGCGTTCCAGTGCGAAACGATAGCCTCTGCCTCTCAGGGTTTCGATAGGCTTGATCGTGTTATCTGGATCCAACTTCTTGCGCAAGCGCCCGATGAAGACTTCAATGACATTGCTATCGCGCTCGAAATCCTGGTCGTATAGGCGCTCGGTCAATTCCGTCTTGGAAATCACCTGACCGGCCCGAACCATCAGGTACTCAATGATCTTGTACTCGAAGCTCGTCAGTTCGATGTTGGCGTCGTTAACCTTGAGTTCCTGGCGAGACATATCCAGCGAGACCGGCCCTGCGGTCATCGTAGACGAAGCCCAGCCCCCAGTACGTCGCAGCAGTGCGTTCACCCGGGCCGTGACTTCCTCGACATGGAACGGTTTTACGACGTAGTCGTCCGCACCCGCTTCCAGGCCGTCAACTTTGTCTTCCCAGCGATCGCGGGCTGTCAGTATCAGTATCGGGTAGGTCTTACCCTGCTCCCGAACATTGCGGATGATATCGAGACCCGAAATCTCCGGTAGCCCCAGGTCGACAATCGCGAGATCGATCGGGTATTCGAGGGCGAAATAAAGACCCACCTTGCCATCGGCTGCCTGCTCGACGGCAAATCCACCATCGGCCAGCTTCGCTGCCAGCGTCTCGCGCAGTGTCGTGTCATCTTCAATCAGCAGTAAGCGCATGTCGATTAACCTCGCAGCCTGCGGCCCTGAATCTTGTGGGTCTTGACCTTGCCGTCCTTGGTCAACACTTTGATGTGGTGCACTTCGCGATTGCCCTGAACCTTGGTTTCGGCGCTCAAGATACGGCCTCCGGTCTGGCTGCGTACCTGCTCAACAGCCTGGGAGAGCGTTTTGCCGTCGTTGTTCTGTGCCAGCCGAAGAACTACGCCCTCGGGGTCATCCGCCACGGCGCTCACAGGTGCGAGCGCCATAGCGGAGCAGATAACGAGAATGGCCAGAAGTCGCATCAAAGTCATATCGTATCTGTATCACCCGGCGGGCCGGATGTCGACTCGCACTTTTATGCTCTTGCCTGGATCGTACGGCATGCGGGTCGAGTACTTCTGGCCGTTGTAGCGATACACGACGTTGTAACCATCAATGCGTTGTTCCTGATGGCTGCGATAGCGTGTCTCGCAACGTTCAACGGGGCGTGAGTTCTCCACTCTGCGTACCGGTCCATGGCCAATGGCAGCACCCAGCATGCTGCCTGCGATCGTTGCTGCATCGTTGCCGCGGCCACTTCCGAACTGGTGGCCGACTACTCCGCCAATGATCGCACCGGCCAGCGTCCGACCCGGCGTATGACGGCTCGGCTCGTACGATGTGTAGTACTCGGTGTCTTGCCAACATTCCCGTACAGGGGTCCTTACGTTGACGTAGCGAACTATCGGCTTCGAGCTGACGACTTTCGCATAGTCATAAACTGCCGCATTGGCGCCAGCGGAAACGGCCAGCAAAGCCGCTGCTGTGGCCAGTCCTGCTATCGTTCGTTTGCTGTTCATGATCCTCTCCATTCCCAAGCGACTGACCTTTTGTCAGCCTGGGGACAAGAGTAGATCCGGCGCAATGAACAACGCCTGAATGATTTGTGAATCGAAGCTTAACCGACGCGTTTCTTGGCGGCGCGCCATTCCTTGTCGAGCGATTCGAGAGACTGGTCCTTGAGAGAATTGCCGGACTTTCTGACCGCGCTCTCCATATCGCGAAAACGGCGCTCGAACTTGTGGTTGCCGGACACCAGTGCCTTCTCGGGGTCCACATCGAGATGCCGGGCAAGATTAACGACCGCAAACAGCAGGTCACCGAATTCTTCCTCAATATTGTCCGCGCTGCGTGAGCCCACGGCTGCCTCAAGCTCGTCGAGTTCCTCACGAATCTTGGCACGTACGCCTTGCCGGTCTGGCCAGTCAAATCCCACCGCGCTGGCTCTTTTGCCGAGTTTCTGAGCCCTTTTCAGCGCTGGCAGCGCCACAGCTACGCCCGCAAGCGCGCTATCGTCATCCTTGCCAGTCCTTTCCTCGGCCTTTATTCGCTCCCAGCTCCCATCGACTGCGCCCGCGGCCCGCTCCTCATCGGTCCCGAATACGTGCGGGTGGCGCCGCAACATCTTGTCAGAGATCGTCCCGGCCACATCGTCAAAGTCGAACAAGCCGGCCTCACTAGCCATCTGGGCGTGAAAAACGACCTGGAACAGCAGATCCCCGAGTTCGTCCCTGAGGGCGACGAAGTCCTCCCGCGCGATAGCGTCGGCGACTTCGTAGGCCTCCTCAACCGTGTAAGGGGCGATGCTTGAGAAGTCCTGTTTCTGGTCCCACGGGCAACCGTCATCGGCGTCGCGAAGGCGTGCCATAACTTCAAGTAATTTATCGATACTACTCATAACTCATTATTTATTAATAATATTTATGAATCTCAGTAGCATCTGGGCAGTTGCACCCCAGATCCGCTGGCCCTCGTAGTGAAACTCGACCATTGAGAATGACAGTCCCTGCCATTCACGCGTCACCATACGATGGTTTGCCGGTTCTGTCAGGAAAGAAAGGGGTACCTCGAACGCGTACTCCACCTCTGTCGTGTCGATCTCGAGTGGTACAGATCCATCGACGAACCCGACGACGGGGGTTACCGCGTAGCCCGTGACCGTCGGCATTGTCTCAAGATAGCCAATGATCGACACCTGCTCTTCAGAAATGCCGATTTCTTCACGGGTCTCACGAAGCGCCGTTATTTCGATATCAGCGTCAGATTCTTCCATGCGCCCACCCGGGAAGCTGACCTGGCCCGCATGGTGCTTGAGATCGGCTGAGCGTTGCGTCAGCAGCACGGTAAGCCCTGCCTCGTGGCGTCGCACCGGGATCAGTACACCAGCAGGTTTCAGCGTAGCCGCAATCTTCTCGACCATGCCTTCGGGCCAGCTGTAGGCGCCTCTGGGCGTCACAACGTCCAGAGGATTGGACGGCTTTTGCGTATCCGCCAGTCGCTCGCGCAGATGTGCGGCCGTAATAGCCACCTAGTTTTTGATGCCACCCTCAGTCAGGGCCGCAGGGTCGAGCAAGCGATCGAGTTCCTCGTTCGTCAGCTCTGTCATTTCCTGCGCAACATCCTTCAGCGGCCTGCCCTCTGCGTAGGCTTTCTTGGCGATAGCGGCACCGAGCTCGTAGCCGATAACAGGGTTCAGAGCCGTAACCAGGATCGGGTTGCGACCGACAGCGGCGTTGATATTGTCGACATTGACCGTAAATCCGGCAATCGCCTTGTCCGCCAGCACCGTGCAGGCATTGGCGAGCAACTCGATGCTCTGCAACAGGTTGTACGTCACGACCGGAAGCATGACGTTGAGCTGGAAGTTACCTGACTGGCCACCGATCGTAACCGTCGCATCGTTACCGATTACCTGTGCTGCAACCATCGCCACAGCCTCGGGAATTACCGGGTTTACCTTGCCCGGCATGATGCTCGAGCCCGGCTGCAATGCCGGCAGCGCGATCTCACCAATGCCGGCCAGCGGGCCAGAATTCATCCAGCGCAGATCGTTCGCAATCTTGGTCAGGCTCACAGCAAGCACTTTCAGCTGGCCCGACGTCTCAACAGCGGCATCCTGGCTGGAAAGACTCTCGAATTTGGACGCGGCCGACTTGAAGTCGATACCGGTCTTTTCGGCCAGCAATATGGCGACCTTATCGCCAAACTTGGGATGCGCATTGATACCGGTACCGACCGCAGTGCCACCCATGGCGAGTTCCGTGAGGCGTCCCATCGTCTCGTTAATCCGCTCCGCGGCATGATCGATCTGCGAGCGCCAGCCGTCGAGCTCTTGCCCAAGGGTTACGGGCATCGCATCCATCAGGTGCGTGCGCCCGGTCTTGACGATCTCGCCTACCTCGCCGGATTTTGTCTCCAGCGCCGCTGACAGGCGCCGCAATGCCGGCATCAGGTGTTCATGAATCGCGATGGCCGCACTGACATGAACACAGGTCGGAATCGCGTCATTGCTGCTTTGACTCATATTCACGTGGTCATTCGGGTGCACTTCGGCGCCCAGATCTTCAGAGGCGATGTGACCAATAACCTCATTGGCGTTCATGTTTGAACTGGTGCCGGAACCTGTCTGGAACACATCGATCGGGAAGTGCCGATCGTGCCCGCCGTCAGCGACTTCCTGGGCTGCCTTCTGAATGGACATGGCAACATCGTTCTGGAGCAGGCCCAGTTCATTGTTAGCGCCAGCACAAGCCCATTTCACGAGACCGAGCGCAGAGATGAACTGCCGCGGCATCGGCAAGCCACTGATAGGAAAATTCTCGACAGCCCGCTGCGTTGTTGCTCCCCACAACGCGTCCGCCGGAACCTGAAGCTCACCCATGCTGTCATGTTCGGTGCGATACTCTTTGCTACTCATTGCCTGTTGTACTCCGTGCTATATGCCATGCGCCCTTGCGCGTGTATCATTCGCGCTGTCGCGCGCAAGTCTACACTGGTTTCTATCACATGAAAGTCTCAACGCTAAGTGCTCTCTCGCCCGCCGACGGTCGCTACGCCGACAAGGTCAAAGGGCTGCGCGACATATTCAGCGAGTACGGCCTCATTCGCTTTCGGGTGCTGGTCGAAGTGCGATGGCTGCAGTGTCTCGCTGACGAAGCGTCTGTGCCCGAACTCGCGCCATTGTCCTCAGTGATGAAAGACGTCCTGAACCACATCGTGGACGACTTTTCGCTGGATGATGCTGAGCGCATCAAGGACATCGAGGCGACAACAAATCATGACGTCAAAGCTGTCGAGTACTTCATCCGCGAACGCCTTGGAGATGGGCCCGAAACCGGTTCTCTCAAGGACTTTTTGCATTTTGGCTGCACATCCGAGGACATCAATAACGTTGCCTACGCACTGATGCTGCGGTCCGCACGGACCGATGTCATCCTGCCGCAAATGCGCGAAATCAGGGGCAAGCTGCAGTCCATGGCCCGTGAACATGCCGCTTTGCCAATGTTGTCCAGGACTCACGGCCAGACGGCGAGCCCGACAACGCTGGGTAAGGAACTGGCCAATGTCGTCGCGCGCCTGGACCGCGCCCAGAAGCAGTTTCGTGACATCGAAATTCGCGCGAAATTCAACGGCGCCGTCGGTAACTTCAACGCCCACGTCGTCACCTACCCGGAGGCGGACTGGCAGGTGATCAGCAGCCGCTTTGTCGAGTCCCTCGGCCTGGAGCTGAACCCGTACACGACACAGATCGAGCCACACGACTGGACCGCCGAATATTCACACGCGTTGATCCGCTACAACACCATTCTGATCGACCTGTGTCGCGACATCTGGGGTTATGTGTCGCTCGGCTACTTCAAGCAGCGGGTCGCCAAAGATGAGGTCGGCTCGTCAACGATGCCGCACAAGATCAATCCTATCGATTTCGAGAATGCCGAAGGCAATCTCGGCATGGCGAATGCAATGCTGAGTCACTTTGCCGAGAAACTGCCGATTTCGCGCTGGCAGCGAGACCTCACCGACTCGACCGTGCAACGTAACTTTGGTGTCGCCATCGGCTACATCATGATCGCGCTGCAATCCACGCACAAAGGGCTTGGAAAACTGCAGGTAAATAACGAGGCAATCCTGGCGGACGTCAGCGCCGCGTGGGAAGTTCTCGCTGAGGCCGTGCAATCCGTAATGCGCCGTTACGGCATCCCGGAACCGTACGAGAAACTCAAAGCGCTGACTCGCGGCCAGGCCGTTACGAAAGACCTGCTGCAAGAGTTTATTTCGACGCTCGACATTCCGGATGACGAGAAACAGCGCCTGCTCGACCTCACACCAGAACGTTACACAGGCGTCGCAACCGACCTCGCCAGCAAAATCTGAGCCTCACAAACCATATGTGAAATTCCAGGGGCCGATCACCCCTGCCCGAGGATTTGCTGAAGTGCCCGCCCCGTCTGGGATGCGAACAATTCGCATCGCTAAGGTCTGCGGCCAAAACGTGACGCAGTTGGCACAGCGAATGTTTTCCGGCCGGTAAGATGATCGACTATGGAACAGGCACGTGAAAAAGGCCGACGCTGGGTCATCTCCACTCGTGAAGAGATGCGGCAAGCGGTCATCGACGTCGTCCGCGAAGCGGACCGCAAGGTCTCAATTTTTACCCACGATCTCGAACCGGGTATTTACGATGACCCTGATTTTCTTGAGGTCATCAAGCGGCTCATCCTGTCGCAGGCTTACTCGCGAATTCGGGTATTGATCGCGGACCCGACGCGCGCCCTCAAGAACGGTAATAACTTCGTGCACCTTGGCCGCCGCCTGAACACCTACATCGAGTTCCGGCATGTTCGTGAAGATCTGCGAACGCATGCCGAGTCGTTTTGTATTGCCGATGAAACCGCACTCGTTTATCGCCTGCAGGCCAATCGTTGGGAGGGCATCGTCGACACCTACGAACCGGCTGTGGCCAGACTCTACGGCAGGATGTTCGACGAGATCTGGACCGCAAGCGAAGTAGAAATGGAATTCCGCCAACTCGGCATCTAATAATAATCAGGGGGCCTTCGGGCCTGGACAAGGAATGTACCCAACAGATCTGACAGTCTCAGCTGTCATAGAAGACAATGGACGTTATCTGCTCGTCGAAGAGTACTCGATGGGTGATGTTTTGCTGAACCAACCCGGTGGCCACATCGAGGCCGGCGAGTCACCCGAAGCAGCGGTCATTCGCGAGGTTTGCGAGGAAACAGGATGTGACGTTTCCTGCGGTGAGCTCATCGGCGTGTACCTCTGGATCCACCCGCAGACGCGACAACAGTTCCTGCGCCTCGTGTTCGTGGCCGAATACCTGGGTTGCGACGAAAGCAGGACTCTCGATCACAATGTCGTCAGGAAACGCTGGATGGCGCGCGAGGATATCGAGCACCGTCGCAGCGGACTGCGCTCACCTGTCGTTCTGCGCTGTGTTCGCGACTTCGAAGCGGGCAAACGCCAGTCCGACTCGCTGCTCACCGGCATGCTGCCATTGCAGAACAACGTCGACGCGGTACTCGCCAACGCCGATCTGGTCTGAATGTGTAGGAGCGCTGCTTGCAGCGCGAAGCGCAGCAGGCTGCCCGAAGGGCGCCTAAACAGCTAGAATTACGAGCCTATGTCAGGCGACCTCAAAAATCGTAGAGTAATCCTCGGCCTCTCCGGAGGTGTGGATTCGGCCGTTGCCGCCATACTCCTCAGAGAGGCTGGCGCCGAGGTGCACGCGCTGCATATGACGAATTGGGAGGACGAAGACGGCTACTGCACGGCCGCCGACGACCTGCAAGACGCCCGTAGCATCTGCGAGCAGCTCAACATTCCGCTGCACCACGTCAATTTCGCCAAACAGTACCGGGACCGGGTGTTCCAGCATTTCCTCGACGAGTACGCCGCGGGACGGACCCCCAATCCCGATGTCCTGTGCAACCGTGAGATCAAATTCGGCGTATTCAGGGAACATGCGAAGCGCCTTGGCGGTGATCTGCTTGCGACCGGCCACTATGCACGTTCGGCGCACGTCGACGGCCAGACCGTATTGCTTAAGGCCGCTGACCTGAACAAGGACCAGAGCTACTTCCTGCACGCGGTCAGTGCCGACGCCCTCGCCGAAACCGTGTTCCCGTTGGGAGACTTGCAGAAAAACGAGGTTCGGAGCATCGCACGAGATCACGGACTCGCTGTGCACGACAAGAAAGACAGCACCGGTATCTGCTTCATCGGAGAACGGCCATTTCGAGAGTTCCTGAGCACCTACTTACCGGCCTCGCCTGGCCCCATCCGCACACCGGATGGAAACGAAATTGGCGAACACTCGGGCCTGATGTATTACACGCTCGGCCAGCGACAGGGACTGGGTATTGGTGGCCGCCAGGACGCGAGTGACGAGCCCTGGTACGTCGTCGATAAAGACTCACCGAATAATGCGTTAATCGTTGCTCAAGGCAATACCGATCTCTTGCTGAGCGAGGGCCTGGTCGCGATCGAGGCAAGCTGGATCAACGATCCACCCGCTGCACTGGAGTCCGGCTATCGGTGCTGCGCCAAAGTGCGCTATCGGCAGGATGATCAGCCTTGTACGGTTGAATACGGTCCTGGCGATACCCTCAGAGTTCGCTTTGACACGGGACAACGAGCTGTCGCTCCGGGCCAGTACGTTGTGTTTTACGAGATAGACCGTTGCCTGGGCGGCGCGGTAATTGATGAAATGCACAAGATCAGCGAATCGGGTTCCGCTATAATGCGCCCGCCCGATGACCTTGCAGGTCACGGCTAACCCAGACAACCCCGGAGAAAACACGATGAAGGACAGCTTCGGCGCACGCTCGATGCTTGCCGTTGGTGACGACAGCTTTGAAATATTCCGCCTCGATGCCGTAACTGAAGGGCACGCAGCAAAGCTGCCCTACTCTCTGAAAATTCTGCTCGAAAACCTGCTGCGGCACGAGGATGGCCGCGATGTGACTCGCGACGATATTCTCGCGCTGGTCAACTGGGATCCAAAGGCGGCTCCAAGCACCGAAATCTCGTTCACACCGAGCCGCGTGATCCTGCAGGATTTCACGGGCGTCCCTGCCGTCGTCGATCTTGCCGCGATGCGCGATGCGGTCGTCAAACTCGGTGGTTCGGCAGACAAGATCAATCCGCTGTCGCCCGCCGAACTGGTCATCGACCACTCTGTACAGGTCGACAACTACGGTGCCGCCAATGCTCTTGATCTGAACAACAAGATCGAGTTCAGCCGCAACAAGGAACGCTACTCATTCCTGCGTTGGGGTCAGTCGGCATTCGAGAACTTTCGTGTGGTACCGCCGAACACCGGTATCGTTCATCAAGTAAATCTTGAGTATCTGAGTCGCGTCATTTTTGACGCAGACCGCAACGGCGTAAGAAGTGCCTACCCCGACACAGTGGTCGGTACGGATTCGCACACGACCATGATCAATGGGCTCGGCGTGCTTGGTTGGGGTGTTGGCGGCATCGAAGCGGAAGCCGCCATGCTTGGTCAGCCCATTACGATGCTGATTCCGCATGTCATTGGCTTCAAGCTCGCGGGCACGCTTCGGGAAGGAACAACGGCGACAGACCTCGTTCTGACCGTGACAGAAATGCTTCGCGAGAAAGGTGTGGTCGGCATGTTCGTCGAATTCTACGGTGACGGTCTGGGCACTTTGCCGCTTACCGATCGCGCAACGCTGGCCAACATGTCGCCCGAGTTTGGGTCGACCTGCGCCATCTTCCCGATCGACGGCGAGACAATTCGCTACCTCGAACTTTCAGGCCGGGACGCTGACCACATCCAGGTCATCGAAGCCTACGCCAGGGAACAGGGACTATGGCGCCATGACGGTCAGCCGGATGCGCTCTACAGTGACACGCTCGAACTCGACATGGACACTGTCGAGCCCAGCATTGCCGGGCCAAAACGCCCACAGGACCGCATCGCTCTGAGCGTCGCGGATACGACCTACCAAAAACACCTGGAGACCGCAGTCGCCGGTCGTGAATCCGATGGATCGGCCATCGCAAAACTCGACGGTGAAGACGTCGAGATTCGCGACGGCGCCGTCCTGATCGCTGCCATCACCAGTTGCACCAATACGTCCAACCCTGCCGTAATGGTTGCCGCAGGGTTGCTTGCACGTAACGCTCACGAAAAAGGCCTGAAGACCAAACCATGGGTGAAAACGAGCCTGGCGCCCGGGTCCAAAGTAGTTACCGACTACCTCGAGAAAGCGAACCTCATCGATGCCCTCGGCGCACTGGGTTTCTACACTGTTGGTTACGGCTGCACGACCTGCATTGGCAATTCCGGGCCTTTGAAGCCGGAGATCGAAGCCGCCGTTAAGGAAGGCGATATCGTCGCAACGAGTGTGCTCTCCGGTAACCGTAACTTCGAGGGCCGCATCCACGCGCTCGTGCAAATGAACTTCCTGGCCTCGCCGCCGCTGGTCGTCGCTTACGCACTCGCAGGCAACCTCGACGTCAACCTGTTGAACAACCCGCTGGGCGAAGATACAGATGGCAACCCGGTCTTCCTGAAAGACATCTGGCCGAGCCAGAAAGAAATTCACGAGACGATGGCCGCGAACATCGACTCCGACATGTTCAAGTCGAGTTACGACGGCGTATTCGCTGGCGATGAGAACTGGAACGCGATCAGCTCACCTGAAGGCGAGATCTACACCTGGGATGAAGCATCAACCTACGTCAAGAATCCGCCGTACTTCGAGGGCATGACCGCCGATCCGGCGCCGGTAGGCGAGATCAAGGGCGCCCGTGCGCTTGCCTTGCTGGGCGATTCAGTGACAACCGATCACATATCCCCGGCGGGCGGCATCGCAGCCGACAGTCCGGCGGCCGAGTACCTGAAGTCAAACGGTGTGAAGCCCTCTGACTTCAACTCGTACGGCTCGCGTCGCGGCAACCACGAAGTGATGATGCGCGGTACATTCGCCAACATCCGCCTGCGTAACCAGCTTGCACCTGGCACTGAGGGTGGCTGGACGAAACACCAACCCAGCGGCGAACAAATGTCGATCTACGACGCGTCCCTGAAATACAAGCAGGAAGGCACACCGCTCGTCGTCATCGCCGGTACAGAATACGGCACCGGTTCATCCCGTGACTGGGCGGCCAAAGGAACAGTGCTGCTTGGAGTCAAGGCCGTGATTACGAAGAGCTTTGAACGTATTCACCGCTCTAACCTGATCGGCATGGGCGTGCTGCCGCTGCAGTTCCACGAAGGCGACGATGCCGTGTCACTGGGACTCACTGGTAAGGAGACGTTTGATATATCCGGTCATACAGAAGCCGACGCCAAAACCGTCACCGTCACGGCGACTCCGGCAGACGGTGATCCGATTACCTTCGAGGCAGACATCCGCATCGATACGCCGAAGGAACGTGACTACTACGAAAATGGCGGCATCCTGCACTACGTGCTGAGACAGCTTGCTGCTTGATGGCCTGCTGACAGCCCTGCGTGAGGCGCAGCATGTTTGCGTTCTCACCGGGGCCGGCATTTCCGCCGAGAGCGGCGTACCGACATTCCGCGACGCACAAAGCGGCCTCTGGGAACAATACGACCCGCTCGACCTCGCGACACCTGAAGCATTTCTGCGCGATCCGGAGTTGATCTGGCGCTGGTATCGCTGGCGCCGCGAACTCGTTGCGAAAGCTGAGCCCAACCCGGGACACCTGGCCCTGGCGAGGCTGGCGGAACTTGTTCCTCGATTCACGCTGGTCACCCAGAATGTCGACGGCCTGCATCAGCGCGCCGGCAGCACAGACGTCATCGAGTTTCACGGCAACTTGTTTGCCGATCGCTGCTTCGTCGAAGGCTGTATCGTCGATCCCGGCACCGATGAGACCGAGGATGCTGTGCCCGTTTGTGCTGGTTGTGGCGGGCACCTGCGCCCCGGCGTTGTCTGGTTTGGCGAGGCCATTCCCGAGAGTGCCCTCAACAACTCATTCGCCGCAGCTGCTGACTGCGACGTGTTCCTGTCGATCGGTACGTCTTCACTGGTCTATCCCGCCGCAGGCCTGGCTGAAATCGCGAAAAACAGTGGCGCAACCGTCGCCGAGGTCAATCCAGAGCCTACCGGGCAGGCAGCCAGTTTCGATCACGCAATCGCTGCAAAAGCTGGTACGGTAATGCCTGAGATTCTGAAACGAATGACCACACCGTGACCGATAAATCCGCTGCAAAAATCCTCACCCGGCCCCGCTGGATGAAAATTACCGGCGCCACAATCGCCGCGCTGGCCGTTATGTACATCGTGCTTGGCATCTACTGGTCGCGCCAGCCTGACGTATTCTGGGTCAACCATACGATTGACGACCAACGCATCGTTGTCGGCTATTCAACCGCCGACACGCTGATACGCGTCACTGAGGCAATGCTCGACAAACCGGGTGGTTATTTGAGTAATGACGTCATGCCACCGGGTGTTTATCTCGACAACGTGCCCAACTGGGAACTTGGCGTACTGCAACAGGTGCGCGATCTTGCACGAGTCATTCGTAACGACTACAGCCGGAGCCAGTCGCAATCCAAGGAAGACCCTGACGTTCGCGATGGAGAGCAGGCATTTTTCATTGATAACACTTCGTGGGTATTTCCAAAAGCTGAATCTGAGTACCGCGATGCCATCGAGGGGTTCCGGCGCTACAGAGACCGACTCGTCGATGATGCCGATACCGAAGCACAGTTCTATGCCCGCGCAGACAACCTCAGGGAGTGGCTTGCGCAGGTGGAAAAACGGCTTGGCAGCCTGACGCGGAGGCTCGGTGACAGCGTGGCGACGATACGCATCAATGAAGACCTCGCCGGTGATCCTTCAGCCGCCGCATCAAATCCTCAACCTGACCAGGTCACCGTGCAGACCTCGTGGTTTGACGTCGACGACGTCTTCTTCGAGGCGCGCGGAACTGCCTGGGCCCTGGTGCATTTCTTCCGCGCCGTCGAATTCGATTTCGCGCAGGTGCTGGACGACAAGAATGCCAACGCCAGTGTCAGACAGATCATTCGCGAACTCGAGGCCAGCCTGCAGCCACTGGGGTCGCCGATGATCCTGAACGGCAGCGGCTATGGTTTCTTTGCCAACCACTCGCTGGTGATGGCGAACTACCTGGCGCGAGCGAACGCGGCAGTCATAAACCTCAGGGAACTCCTGGATAAAGGGTAATAATCAAGATTAAAAACAACCTGTAATATATTGTTTTTAATAGATTCCTATCCAAGCTGGGATCGATTTCCAGGCCTCGCCAAGCGACTTGTCAAGACGCTTGTAGTCAGGCTCAAAACGCCCCACTCGTTGCCAGAAGCGCCGCGAGTGGTTCATGTGCTTCGCATGGTTCAGCTCGTGGACCATCAGGTAGCGCAGTAATGCCGGGTCGAGGAACAACAGGCAATAGTTGATGCTGATGGTGCCGGTGCTCGAGTGGCTCCCCCAGCAAGTGCGTTGTCCGCGGATGTGCATTTTCTTGAACGGATCCCCTGTCATTGCTGACAACGAGCGCAGTCGCGGCAGACATTCCTTTTTCGCGACCGACGCCAGCCATCGTTTGAGAGCCATCACGCAGAGCTTGTCGTCGCCCGTCCGGCCGCTCAGCGTGACGACACCATTGCTGCAACGATAACGGACTGTGTCGGCATTGCTGCGGCGCTCGTAGCGCACGCGAAAGTGCTGCTCAATGGCGGGCAAATCAACCTGGTTTGGCAGGACGAATGGCTCAGGCGGAAGAACTTCGGCAAATGAAGCCCGTGACCGGTCGATCCAGTCGCGATGCTCCTCGACGAAGGCCTGTACGTCCCGTGCCCTGGTTCGCCGCGGCACAACCACCTCCACGCGCCCACGCGGAAACACCTTGATGGACAGGCGGCGGGCGCGCTTGCTTTCACGCACAGAAAAGCCCGGCGAATCGCCAGGCTCTTCGGTATCTGAAAACAGTCTGAGTTGTTCTGCCGCGCGTTGCACGGCCCCTATTCTACGGATGGTCGCCCGAGAAGCGAACTGCATCGTCCATCGACATTACGCCCTCAACGCCGCCAACCTCTGCGCTTTCACTGATGAACAGCTTGATCTCGCGTTCCAGCACGATGTTGCCCTCTACGACCGATCCCGGTCCAATGACAACCTCCGGCAGCTTGTCTTTGTTGCCATTACGGTTCCACATACCGGGTTTTTCGATGATGATGTCGCCCTTGACGACCGACGCATCACTCAAATTCACACTGCCGGCAACCGTAGTGATATTGCCGCCGACCTCACTGCCTTCGAGTTCGATGGAACCATTGACGTTGCTGACATTCCCCGTCACCTCGGTGCCTTTCTCGAGCAAGATGCGACCGTTCACAGCTTCGACTTCGCCACTCACTTTGCCACCCTCACCCACGCTAACCGAGCCGTTGACCGTCTCGAGGCTATGCGCGGTGACATTGTCGTGCAATTTGACGCTGCCATTCACCGTGCTCGCGTTCTCGATCTTCGAGTTCTCATCAACGCGAATCTTGCCGTTAACCGTGTTGAGTGATCCTGTGACAGTAGCGCCTTCGCCTATTGAAATACTGCCGTTGACACTCGTCTCGCCATCGGATTCACTGCCTGCTTCGACACTAATGCTTTTGTTTACACTGGCCCCGTATACGGGCACGGTCATCAACAAAACCAGTAATCCTATGGTGAATGCGCTCTTGACTAATGCTTTGCTCATTTTCAGGCCCCCTTGGCATTGGTACTCATTAGATACCCCCGATGGGCAATCGGTTGCAACAGGGATTCAAAAAAATGCCCCATGATCTGATCGATATTGGTGCCAACCTGACCCACGACAGCTTCGACGAAGACCGCGCCGAGATAATGCAGCGCGCACACGATGCCGGCGTGACCAGGATGGTCGTTACGGGCAGCAGTAACCAGGGAAGCCTGGATGCCGTGAATCTCGCCGAAACCGAGCCAGGGCGCCTGTACGCCACGGCAGGCGTACACCCGCACCATGCCGCCGATTTCGACGACAGCAGCGCCAGCCTGATTCGCGAATTGGCTGCAAAAGACACCGTCGTGGCGGTCGGAGAGTGCGGGCTGGACTATTTTCGCAACTTTTCGCCTCGCCAGGCGCAACTGGATGCCTTCAAGTCTCAGTTGGACATCGCGGCTGAGACCGCCATGCCGGTCTTCCTGCACCAGCGTGACGCGCACGACGACTTCATTGACGTGCTCGAGCCGATGCTGCCACGAATTTCGCGGGCTGTTGCTCACTGCTTCACGGGCGAACACGAATCACTGCGTGAGTATCTCGCAATGGGGCTGTCGATTGGCATCACGGGCTGGATCTGTGATGAGCGACGCGGCGCCCACCTGCACGACATTGTCTCGATTGTTCCGGACGACCGGCTGTTGATTGAAACCGACGCGCCTTACTTGCTACCGCGAACTATCCAGCCGAAACCAAAAACGCGGCGCAATGAACCGGCCTACTTGCCAGAGGTGTTGCGGGTAGTGGCCGAAGCCCGAGGGCAGACTGAAGAACATGTAGCGCGAATTACGACGGAGAATGCGATTCGCTTCTTCGGGCTGTGACGGGGCGCCACATCACCAGGTCGTTGTAGGTTGCAGTGCCGAGCTTGAAGTCCATCGTACCGACCTGTTCAAAACCGTACTTGCGGTAGCAATTGACGGCCCAGGGCGCGTCTTCCCACACGGTGAGCCAGACACCATCGGCTGATTGCTCGTGCGCGTAGCGGGTGGCGGCATCAATCAACCGGCCACCAATACCAAACCGCTGCTGATCGGGCATCACATACACCTGGTGCAGCTCGAGTGCCCGCGCAGCCGGAATTTCATCTGGCTGCGAGCCCTCACGTATCTTGGTGAATCCGACAGCCACGCCACCGTTCAGTGCCAGCAGGTAGCGACACCCCGGCAAACCCATGGCTGCACGAATCGCGACTTCGCTGAAGAAGTCCTCGAGATGTGCCACGAGATCGTCAGGCTCAGACCAATTCTCATAGGCCGCGCGAAAAGACGCGTGCCCTATCGCCGACAATGCCGCAACATCGTCGACACCCCCCTCACGAATCGAAATGCCGGTCGTCACTTTTTTCGATGCGAGTACATCTGGTCCACCTGGGCACCGAGAGCCGCTTTGCGAATCAGGTCCCAGTGCGGTTTGAATGCCTCGATCTTGAACTTCGCTGCAGATTTGTCGACCTCACCGAACTCGTCCAGCAACTGGTCGAGATCACTGACGAGACTCGGTACACCCTTGGTGAACTCGGCACCGTCGAGAAACAGGATGCGGCCCGCAACCGGCACCTGGCGAACGATATGCCTGACTGCGGCAATGCGGTCATACAATGCTGCCTGCGGATTGGAAAACGTGTAGCGGCGCTCGTCGCTGATGACAGTCCATTCCTGCATCTTGTCGCTGCCGAATACAGTCCCGGTTGCGTTTTTGATGTCGACAATCAGTAATCCCTGCGATGTCAGCATCAGGTGATCGATCTGGATCTCACCATCGTCTCCGTTGGGTATCAGTAATCCGTCGATGCGATCATGACTGATCTCACCGAGAATTCGCTTGAGTCGACTGCCACCCTGGTTGCGCCGGTACAGGTACCAGCCAAGCAACAAGACGAGCACTGCCGCTGCCAACAGCCAGGACGTGTTTGCCGCTGCGAACAAATCACTCATCAGCAAAGTGTGCCTTCATCGCTGCTTCAAGCGAGTCGAGTCGCGGTTCGATGGACTCGAACCGACTTGGACGCGACAGGATCTCGGCGAGTTCATCAGGCAAAGGAACAGCTTCGCCAATCAGGGGCTCCACAATCGTCTCGAACTTGGCCGGGTGTGCCGTCGCTACGAGAATCCAGTCATTCGCCTTACGTAATTCTGCGTCGAATTGCCGCCAGGTGTGCGAGGCCGTTGCTGTATGTGGACAAGTCGCGAAGCCGAATTCGGTGTAATCCTCGCGAATACCGGCCTCGATCTGTTCGTCGTCGACTGACAACACGCCGAGGCAGTCGCGTAGTACATCGGCTTCGCCAATGATGTTCCGCAACCGCTCCATATTGCTGGGGTCACCAACGTCCATCGCTGATGCCAGCGTCTGCACGCTGGCCTGCGGAATCCACTCGAGCGTCTCGAAGTATTCGGGAATCGTGCGGTTTGCGTTGGTCGCGAGCACTATCGGTCCTATCGGTAACCCCATTTCACGCGCCATGATACAGGCCAGCGCATTGCCGAGGTTACCCGTCGGAATCACAAACCCCGGTTTCTTACCGGTCGCTCGATAATGTCGCAGACTGGCATCGGCGTAGTACGTGCTTTGTGGCAACAGTCGGCCGATGTTGATGCTGTTTGCCGAACTGAAACGATAGTGATTGTTAAGCGCATCATCCGCGAGCGCTGATTTTGCGAGCGCCTGGCAATCGTCGAATGCTCCAGTGACCGACAGCGAGAGCACGTTGTCACTCCAGCAGGTCAGCTGGTGCGCTTGCCGAGCCGACACGCGGCCATCCGGGAACAGCACAACCACGCGCATGCCGGGTCTGTCATTGAAGGCAGCGGCAACCGCTCCGCCCGTGTCGCCGGAGGTTGCGACAAGAATCGTCAGGGGCGATGACTCATCGCCCTCGAGACGCGTCAGGCAAGCCGCCAGAAATCCCGCACCGACGTCTTTGAAGGCTGCCGTCGGGCCGTGGTAAAGCTCCAGCAGACTGACCCGGCCATCGCCGGCCGCCAGGGGCGTCACGGGAATTGGAAAACTGAAAGTCTCGGCAAGAACGTTGTCGAGGTCATCGAGCAGTGACGAATCCGTGAAGAACGGTTCGAGGAGAACGGCGGCAACCTCCGGAATGGTCGCCGCAGCCACAAAATCGTCGACTGAAAATGCCGGCAATTCGACAGGGACATACAAACCACCGTCAGGCGCAATACCGTTGACGAGTGCCTTGTCGAGGCTGACCTCAGGTCCACCGCGTGTACTAACAAATCGCATGTCAGGTCACGATGTGCGCACCGGGCGCATCCAGTGGACTTATCCAGGACTGGCAATCAATCCCAAGCCCGCGGCAAGCCTGCTCCATTGCCGTCGCGAGGTTGCTCGCCTGGTTGTCTTCACAAAGTACAAACATGCTCGGCCCACTGCCCGACAAACTGCAGCCGAGCGCGCCACCGCGTTCCGCCGCTTCTTTGACAGCATCGAAACACGACACGGCGGCCGATCGTTGCGGCTCAATGATCACGTCCTTGAGCGTCTTGCGAATAAGATCGATGTCGTTCGCGGCGCAAGCGGCAATGAAACCGCCGAAATAGGCTTGCTGCTCGAGCCACTGGTCCATCGTGTATCCCCTGGCCAGTTTACGACGCGCCTGGGCGGTGTTGACTTGCAGCTCCGGGTGAATGAGCACAGCTTTGACGCCCGTCGGCACGGGCAAGCGCACCATCTCAGGTAGCAGCACCGACGGGCAGAAAATCATGCCACCCATCAGGCTCGGCGCGACGTTGTCGGCATGCAAACCACCGCTGGCATATTTCTCGCCGACAAGCGCGTAGGACAAAAGCTGATCAGTCGGTAGCGGTGTGCCGAGCAACTGGTTGACCGCAAACACCCCCGCTACGGCGGACGCGGCAGAACTGCCCATGCCGGACTGCAATGGCACGCCCTTGTACACCTTCAGTTCGACGCCATGCGTATCACCGTAGTCATTCCACAACGCCCTTGCCGCGATCGATGCCGTATTGTGATCCGGGTTCGTCGACAAGTAAGGATGTGGCTCGCCGTCGAGGCCGCGTACTTCGGCGACCGTTATTCCAGGCTCATCGATTCTGCGTGCGCTGACGCGATCGCCGACGCCAGCAAGGGCCAGGCCCAACATATCGAACCCGACGCCTACATTGCCGATCGATGCCGGTCCGAATGCAGTGACTGTCTCACTCATATCAGTCGCCCTCGCTTACGTATTTCGCGAGCCGCAGCAGATCGCTGAAGACGCCTCCGGCCGTTACCTCGGGGCCTGCACCCGGTCCCTGCACGACCAGTGGATTGGATGAATAGCGATCGGTTTCGAACTGCACGATGTTATCCGTCAATGCGATGTTGCTGAAGGGATGATCAGAGCTTACCGATTCGAGCCCGACCGCGGCATTGCCGTCAGCATCGAGTCGTCCGACATAGCGCAACTGCTTGCCTGCTGCCAGCGCGTCCTCATACATCGACTTCATATCGTCGTCGTAGTCCGAGAGGCGGTCGAGGAACTCATCGATACTGCCGTCACGCAGTGCCTCCGGAACCAGGTTTTGCACCGGGAAGTCACCCAGCTCAAGCTTGTGGCCGAGTTCCCTGGCAAGGATGGTCAGCTTCCTCGCAACGTCCATACCAGACAGATCGTCGCGCGGGTCCGGTTCCGTGTATCCGCTGTCCCGGGCCTGGCGCACGATTTGGGAAAACGGCGTCTTGCCATCGTAGACATTGAACAGGTAGGCCAGTGTGCCCGAAAAAATGCCCTGCACCGATCGCACCGTGTCGCCGGTGTCGATCAGGTCCTGCAAGGTCGAAATGATGGGTAACGCGGCGCCGACAGTTGTTTCATAAAAGAAATGCGAACTGCCATGCTTGCCAAGGGACTGCAGTACCTCGTAAGCGGCGATCGGGCCGCTGCCCGCCTTTTTGTTCGGAGTGATCACGTGAATGCCACGTTCGAGCCACCCGGCGTAACGATCTGCGATCGATTGCTCAGCCGTACAATCAATGACAACTGCGTGCGGCAGATGATCGGGGTTCACATGCTTTTCAAAAGCGTCGAGATCAAGATCGACGGCACCCTGCTCATACGCATCCTGCCAATTCGCCAGGTCAACGCGTCGGTCGCCGAGCAGCATCGTTTTGGAACGTGCAATTGCGCGTATACGCAGGTCCAGATTGAAGTCATCAACCAGCCGCTGTGACTGTTTCTCAAGTTGCTGCAACAATGTCTTGCCGACGTTACCCGAGCCGATCAAACCGATCGAGATTGTCTTGGACGACAAATAGAAGCCCGAGTGTGCAGCACGCAAGGCACGTGTTGACTCGTCGGAGTCGACAACGGCGGAGATATTGCGTTCCGACGAGCCCTGGGCGATTGCACGAATATTGATGCCCGCGCGACCCAAGGTACCCAGGAAGCGGCCCGCGATGCCCGGAGAGCCGGCCATGCCGTCGCCAACAACCGCGACGATGCTCTGCTCCTCTGTGACGTCGACACTTTGAATCTGGCCACTGGCGAGTTCATCGGCAAACGCAGTACTTACGACCTGGCGCGCACGTTCTGCGACGTCCTGCGGCACGGCAACACAAATCGAATGCTCGGAACTTGCCTGAGAAATCAGCGTCACCGAAACGCCCGCATTCTTGAGCGCTGCAAACAGGCGGTCAGCGGTGCCCGGCACACCAATCATGCCCGAGCCCTCGAGATTGACAAGCGCCATACCGCTGATCGCAGTGATGCCCTTGATATCGTCTGCTGTCGCTGCTGCCGCCGCGATTCGGCTACCGGGATGCTGCGGGTTGAAGCTGTTGCGAATGATGACGGGAATGTCGTTCTGGACGGCCGGTCCGAGTGTCTGTGGATGGATGACCTTGGCGCCAAAATACGCGAGTTCCATCGCTTCGTTATACGTCAGTCTTTCGATGACGCGCGCTTCCGGAACGCGATTCGGATCGGCACTCATCACTCCATCGACGTCCGTCCAGATGCTGAGTTCGCTTGCCCGGCCCAGCGCGGCAAATATCGCGGCCGAATAGTCACTGCCGTTGCGCCCCAGCGTCGTCTGCAAACCGTCATGGTCCGCCGCGATGAATCCCGTGATGACCGCGATTCCATCAAAATCCTGCGGCACGACCGCGTCAAATCGGGTCTGCGACTCTTGCCACAGGACAGTCGGCCCCAGTTCGGTCTCCGCTACTGTGATCACCTTGCGCGCATCAATCCAGGTGCCGCCACGCTGCGCTGATTGTTGCCCGAGATGCGCCGCGAGCAATCGAGTCGACCAGATCTCGCCATAGCCGGCGACGACGTCGCGACTACGTTGCGGCGCTGATTTGACCAGAGCAATCGCTTTCAGCACATCTCTGATGTCATTGGCATCCTGGCCCCACTCATCGAGAACGGCGACCAGCACGTCACCGTCGAGCAACGCACCTGCGGTGTCCGAATAACGTTCGCCAATGGTATTGAGTTCGGCCACGAAGCCGTCGTCATCCCGTTCGGCCAGCGTCGCCAGGTTTAGCAGGGCATCGGTCATGCCGCCCATTGCCGAAACGACCACGCCCAGGCGAGCGTCCTCGCGTTCGATCATCAAACCGGCAACACGACGAAAGCAGTCAGCATCCGCAAGGCTGCTGCCACCAAATTTATGAATTTTCCAGCGGGTATCCAACGATCCATCCCAAGCGCAAAACGATGAATGATAGCCGCTGTATATTGCGCCGTCTCTGGTTTTATTTGAAATCTTTTTGCAGGGGAAAAATGGTGGGGGCACCAGGATTCGAACCTGGGACCAGCGGCTTAAAAGGCCGATGCTCTACCAACTGAGCTATACCCCCACTGGGCACTGGCAGAACGCCAGCGAAATGCCGAAAAACGGCCGGCACAATGCCGGCGGCATGATACCTAACCGGCACCAAATGACAAGTGAAATAGCAGCAATAAGCCGCCTAGACGCCTTCAGACTCCATGCGGTTCAGGTACTGGCCGGCCAGTCTCGCCGCCGTTGTCTCGGCATATTCCTGCTGCACGCGCGTCAACGTCAGTCGCGCGTCGTCCCAGCGCTGCAGGTTGTAATTGCAGAGACCCATCTTGAGCAGCGCATCGGGTACCTTTGTCGATCGTGGATGATCACCAACGACGACCTGAAAATCGCTGAGCGCTTGCTCGAAATCATTCGATGCGTAGTAGGACTCGGCGAGCCAGTACTGTGCATTGCCGACGAGTTGGCTGTCAGGGAACGCCACCAGGAATTCCTTGAACGACGCCGCGGCCAGGTCATAGCGCTCTTCCTTGAGCAATTCGAACGCAACCTGGTAGTTGTCACGATCCGAGCCATCCGGAACAGGCAGTTGCCCGGGCGGCAGTGTGCCGCCATCGAGCACGCTCGCGCCGCCACGTGCCTGCAGGTTGCGCTCGAGTTCCTGTATGCGCGCATCAAGATCGGCATACAGGACACGCTGCCGCTCGGCCGTGTCATCCGACTCGTACTGCAGTTCCTCGGAACGTCCCTGCAACTGGTCTGCACGTCGTTCCAGAGCGCTGACCTGCTGTGTCAACTGGACCAGGCTCTGGTTATTCACGACACGCTCAATTGATTCGAGGCGCCGTTCCAGCTCCGTCAGTTTTACAAGTACCGGATCTTCGGACGGCGGTGTCTCAAACAGTGCGCACCCGCCCAGCATGCCAATGCCGGCCACGAGCAATATCGGAATCTTCATCCTACGTGCCACGCAGTGCTGCCCTAGTTCGCGTACTTGAATTCGACGCGACGATTCTGTGACCAGGAGTCCTCATCGCTGCCAAAGGCTACAGGGCGCTCTTCGCCAAAACTGACCGTCGAGATCTGTGCAGGCTGTGCGCCCTGCAACATCAAGACCCGGCGTACCGCTTGTGCACGCCGCTCGCCCAGCCCGATGTTGTATTCACGCGAACCGCGTTCGTCAGCATGGCCCTCGAGTCGCACACTCAGACCGGAGTTTTCAGCCAGCTGCAATCCGTGGCGCGCTGCAATGTCGGCGTCCTCGGGACGCAACTCATAGGAATCGAAGTCAAAAAATACGACATCGGCAAGCTCGCCTGCCGTGGGGTCGTAGTCGACCATCTCACCTTCGCCAAGTCCGCTGCTGTCCATGCCATCGGTTTCCGCAGCCGGGTCATAAGTCTCATCCGTCATACCCGGGTCCGGAATATCCTGGGATGCGCAGCCTGCGAGCAGCAGGAATAATGATGTAACGAGTAGTGCGTTGAACTTAGACATATTAAAGTCCTTGAAAATACAATAAGTTAAATAGAGTTCTTAATCTGAAATATTACCCTAGAACCGCTGAAACGGCGACCAAACCGGCTCCCTGACATCACCGTCCCCTGATGCCAGTCGCTGCCGAATCAGGCCATCCGCAGTCACACTCTCCAGAACGCCATTGCGCCCGGGTCTTGTTGCGTAAATCAATGTATCGCTGTTCGGCGCAAAACTGGGCGATTCGTCCTGGCTGCCACCCGACAGCACCAACATGTCCTTGCGCCTAACATCCATCACGGCGATGCGGTAGTTGCCGTTGATGAGGTGCACCATGGCAAGTTTTTCACCATCCGGTGAAAGCCGCGGACGTGCATTATAACTGCCCTCGAATGTCACACGTTCAGCCGAACCACCGTTGGCGGATACACGGTAGATCTGCGGTCCGCCGCTCCTGTCTGATGTGAAATATATGCTGCTTCCATCAGGTGACCAGCTACCTTCGGTGTCGATCGCACGATGTGTGGTGATGCGTTTCGTCTGGCGCGTATTGGTATCGAGCGTGTAAAGGTCGAGATTACCGTCCGCGTCACTGAGCGTTACGACGAGCTTGCGCCCGTCCGGTGAGAAGGCGGGTGCACCGTTCACCCCGGCTCTGCTGGATACCTGGACCCGATTGCCCGTTCGCAGCGTCTGTATAAATATCGACGATCGGTTGCCCTCGAACGAAACGTACGCCAGGCGGCGACTGTCCGGCGACCAGGCCGGCGACATGATTGGATCCGTGCTCTCCATGATCTTGTTCTCGTTGAAGCCATCCTGGTCGGCAACGATCAGCGAATAGAGTCGTCCGTCGCCCTGGCCTTCGGATGTGACATAGGAGACCTTGGTATCGAACACACCCGCGATTCCGGTGAGCTTCTCATAGATCATGTCGGCGGCGCGGTGTGCCACGCGCCGCATCGTGCCACGGCTTGCCGGCATGCGATAACCCACGAGTTGATCGCGGCCGAAAACGTCGAACAGTTGAAACTGCACGCTGTAGGCATTGTCACCGGTTTGCGTGATACGGCCCACGACGACGGCCTCGACGCCGAGTATGGCCCAGTCGTCGAAATCAACGTCGGCGCCCGTGGTCGGCTTCTGCAGCATGTCGTCTTCAGGTATCGGTGCAAAGCGGCCACTGCGTGTCAGGTCGTCCGAGATAATCCGGGCAACATCGCTTGGCATGGCATCGCCGTTACCTTCCCAGCCAAACGGCACGATCGCGATTGGGCGGCGTTTGATGCCCTCAGTGATCTCAACGACAAGCTGCGCCTCGACGACACTGCTCAGTGATACCAGCAGCAAACAAACTAGGACGATTACTTTGCGCACATTGACCTCATTTCTGTATCGGTTTATTCGGCGGTGGGCCTGAATTCTAACTGGATGTCGCGACTAAATACGCTCGGATCTTCGGGCGATGGCAACGGCGACGCCCTGTTGACGGCCGCCACAATCGAACTTCGCACCGCCCCATCGCCATTACACCGGCCAATGCTAACAGACACGACCTCGCCACCCGGCAACTGCTTGATATTGACGATGCACTCGATACCGGCCGTCGCAGTGGGCGGTTGTACCCACCGGTTCATGATTCTCTGCCGAATTGCGTACGCGTAAGCCGCTTTGGCATCCGCCTGCATCGCCACCAGGCGATTACTCTCTGCATCCAGCTCCGCCTGTCGTGCTGCCTCAGATTCAGCTCTCAGGCGCGCGTTTTCCTGCCGCTGCCGTTCGATCTCGGCCAGTCGCACCCGCTCGGCTTCCTGGCGCTCGCGCTCTTTGCGAACCTCCTCGTCCTTACGACGCTTTTCCGCATCCGCCACCCGTTGTCGCTCGGCTGCCGCCTCTTCCTCGGCCTTCCTGATTCGGCTCAGGCGCTCCTGTTCGACGCGCGCGTCTTCGAGTCGTTTCTGCTCTTCGGCGCGGAGGCGGTCCTGTTCGCTCGTATCTGGTTCTGGTTCTGGTTCCGGTTTCGGCTCCGGTTTCGGTGGCGGCTCTTCGACAATCGGCGGCATGACCACCGCGTTTTCCGGAACCAGCGTCCCCTTGATCGCCATTGGTACAACGGGTGTCGCCCTTGCCTGGAAATCGACAACCACGAAGAGCCCACCAAACACCAACACGTGCAGCAGCAGTGCCATCGTTACGGGGATCATGTTGTGGCTGTCGCGAACCATGTCAGGTCTATTCGGGTACCGGGTATGTATCCAGGGGATCCGTTACAAATCCGACATTTTCGGCACCACCTTGTTGCAGCAAAACCATGGCGCCTACAACGTAGCCGTACTCAACTTCCCTGTCGGCCTTGATCAACATTGGCGTTTCGGGGCTATTCCTCAGGATTGCACCGACCTTTGCGACGATCTCCTTGGCATTCGACGGTTCATCCTCATCGTCGCCCACGCTCAGGTACAAATTGCCGGCCTTATCGACACTGACAATCAAGGGCAGCTTGTCCGCAGCATTCTCGATGGGCTCGGCGCCTGCCTTCGGCAGTTCCACCTCGATTCCTTGTGTCAGCAAGGGCGCGGTCACCATGAAAATGACCAACAGCACGAGCATCACGTCAATATATGGCACGACGTTGATCTCGCTCATGAGCTTGCGTTTCTGTAGCGGCGTCGCCACCTCAGTCTCCGATCTTCGCGCGTGCGTGACGCTGCAGAATGCTGGAGAACTCCTCCGTGAATCCGTCGTAGCGATACTCGAGGCGCACGACCTTGTCCGCATAGCGGTTGTACGCAATGACGGCGGGAATTGCGGCAAACAGGCCCATGGCCGTCGCGATCAGTGCCTCGGCGATCGGCGGCGCCACAACAGCGAGCGTCGCCGTTTGCACGTTACCGAGGTTCATGAACGCCGTCATGATTCCCCAGACTGTGCCGAATAGACCAACGTACGGACTGGTCGAACCGATCGTTGCCAGCGTCGCGAGGCTTTGCTCGAGCCGATCGACTTCTCGCATCTGCGCAACCCGCATTGCACGACGACACTCTTCGACGACTTTGTCGGCGTTGATGCCGCCGGCCTGCATGGCGCGATTAAACTCACGGAAGCCGGATTCGAAAATACTCGCCATGCCGACGTTGCCTGCCCGGTCGCGGGTTGTACTGTTGTACAGCGTGTTGAGATCACCGCCCGACCAGAAGCTGGCCTCGAAATCATCCGATGCGTCCGTGGTGCGCCGGATCAGGCGCCGCTTCGTAAAAATGATGCTCCACGACACCAGCGAGGCCAGCGCGAGCAGGAGTATCACGATTTGTACCGGCAGGCTGGCTTCCAGCAGCAGGCCAAGAATGGACATATCTGACGTCATGACGTTTTCCCTTCAAAAAGCGACGCGGGAACGCGCTTGGGGCGCAGCGTGTCGGCATCGAGATACGCTGCACGTACAGACCCTTTCAGCAACAAGGGCCCATCCAGGCTTTCCCGGTAAATATTCTGTTCGATATCAAATGTGGCGCGTGTCAGGCCTGCAAGACGAGCAGTTACGACTATCTCGTCATTGAATCTTGCGGGCACTACAAACTCCGCCTTCGTTTCGGTTACGACGAAAATCCGCCGTTCCTGTTCCATCAAAGCAACCTGGTCCACGCCAAGAGCCCGCAGCCACTCCGTTCGGGCGCGCTCCATGAATCTGAAATAATTCGCGTAGTACACGACGCCCTGTGCGTCGGTATCTTCGTAGTAAACGCGTAACGGCCACGCAAAGGGTTCAGTCATCGTTAAACAGCGGCAGTTCGACCGCTTCCTGTTGCGCCGGTGCTTTCAGCCCGAGGTGCAGATAGGCGTTCTTCGTCGCGACGCGTCCTCTTGCGGTACGCATCATGAAGCCCTGCTGGATCAGGTAAGGCTCTATGACATCTTCGATCGTGCCACGCTCCTCGCCAACGGCAGCAGCGAGACTCTCGACGCCAACCGGACCACCATCGAATTTCTCGATGATCGTCTGCAACAGGCGCCGGTCCATCGCATCGAATCCGTTTGGGTCGACCTGCAGCATATCCATGGCGCTGATGGCGACGTCGCCTGTAACAACGCCATCGCCTTTAACCTCGGCAAAATCACGAACCCGCCGCAACAGGCGATTGGCGATACGTGGCGTACCGCGCGCCCGCCTGGCGATCTCTATTGCGCCTTGCGCTTCGATCGGCAGGTTCAGGATGCCGGCCGAGCGATCGGCGATCGTCTCGAGATCCTCCTGTGAGTAAAACTCCAGTCGTTGCACGATTCCAAAGCGGTCTCGTAATGGCGACGTTAGCAGTCCGGCACGCGTCGTCGCACCAACAAGCGTAAACGGCGGCAAATCCAGCTTGATTGAGCGTGCGGCGGGCCCTTCGCCGATCATGATGTCGAGCTGGAAGTCTTCCATCGCCGGGTACAGAACTTCCTCGACAACAGGACTGAGGCGGTGAATTTCGTCAACGAACAACACGTCGTTGGGCTCGAGGTTAGTCAGTATCGCCGCGAGGTCGCCGGGACGTTCGAGTACCGGGCCGGATGTATGGCGCATGTTGACGCCCATCTCGTGCGCGACGATGTGTGCCAGCGTTGTCTTGCCGAGTCCGGGTGGTCCGAAAATAAGCACATGGTCGAGTGCTTCGCTACGGCGCCGAGCTGCCTCGATGAAAATGTTCATCTGCTGTTTGACGCCAGGCTGGCCGACATATTCCGCCAGGGTCTTGGGCCGGATGGCACGATCAAACGCCCTGTCCTCGTTGCCGGATTCCGCGCTTGTGAGTCGGTCGTGTTCAATGCTCGCCATATTATTGCGCCGCCTGTCGCAGGGCCTGCCGAATAATATTCTCGGCGCTTTGCCCATCCACATCCATCGAGCCGATAAGTCTGTTGACCTCAGCGGCCTTGTAACCCAATGCAATCAACGCATCGACAGCCTCACTTCTCGGGCTTGAGCCGACACTCACCCGTTTCGTGCCTGGCGTCGATACGGTCTTGTCGATCTTGTCACGCATCTCAATGATCAGGCGTTCGGCCGTTTTCTTGCCAACACCAGGGATCTTGACCAGCGTTGCCGCGTCCTCGTACTCAACGCAACGCTGAAAATCGCCAACGCCCATTGTCGAGAGGATCGCTAAACCCATCTTGGCACCCACACCGGAGATTCGCAGCAAAGTTCGAAACAAGGTTCGCTCATCTTCCGTGGCAAATCCGTAAAGCGTTTGTGCATCTTCACGCACCAGTAGATGCGTATGCAGGTAGATATCGTCGCCAATCGACGGTAGATCCAGGAATGTCGACATTGGCGTTTCAACTTCGTAGCCCACACCCTGGCACTCAATGACGATCTGGGGCGCCTGCTTCGATACCAGCCTGCCGCGTAGTGATCCGATCATCGCAGACTCGCCAGGACGGCCGCGTCGTCGAGATTCGACTGAATGCGACGACGATTCGCGTGGCAGATGGCAGCCGCAAGTGCATCGGCTGCATCGGAAGCCGGTGTTCCGTCGAGTTGCAACAGCGACACCACCATGTGCTGCACCTGCTCCTTGGTTGCCGCGCCGGTACCAACCACTGCGAGCTTGATTTCACGTGGCGCATACTCATACACCTCCACATCAAATTCGAAGGTCGCGCACAGAGCCGCAGCCCTGGCATGGCCGAGTTTGAGCGCGCTGCCAGCGTTGCGGGCCATGAATACACTCTCGATCGACACGATGTCGGGGCGATATTGCGCCACGATTTCGCCGACGGAGTCGAAGATCTTGCGCAAACGTTCCGGAAATGTGCCATCCGGGCTCTTGATGGTGCCGCTCGCGACATAGGTCGGTTTATCGCCCACGAAATCCAGCACGCCGAATCCGGTAAACCGGGAGCCAGGGTCGATTCCAAGTATGCGCGCTGTGTCAGTCAATGGCGGCCTCAGATCTCAGCAAGCACGTCATCGGATATATCGGCGTTGCTATACACTTCCTGCACGTCATCAAGGTCTTCCAGGAGTTCCAGCATCTTGATCATCGACGCAGCTTCCTTGGCACCCAACTCGGCGCTCGTTGATGCTCGCATTGTTAGCTGGGCATCCTCGGGCTCATATCCAGCCTCGATCATGCCGTTGCGCACCGATTCAAAATCGGCGGGTTCAGTCAGGACCTCGATGGAATGGTCATCGTCTGCGATGACGTCCTCGGCGCCAGCCTCGATCGCCGCCTCCGTGACCGCGTCCTCGTCACTGCCTGCCGGGAACAACAGCTGGCCGACATTGTTAAACAGGTAGTTCACCGAACCGTCGGCTCCCAAGTTTCCGCCAAACTTGGAGAATGCGTGCCGCACTTCGGCCACAGTCCGGTTCCGGTTGTCCGTCAGGCAATCAACCATCACGGCCGTTCCGCCCGGGCCGTAGCCTTCGTAGCGAATCTCGACATAGTCGACACCATCGAGTTCACCCGCACCACGCTTGACGGCACGCTCGATGTTGTCTTTCGGCATGCTCTGGCCCTTGGCCTTGTCGACCGCCAGCCGCAACCGCGGATTCGAGTTCATATCGCCGCCGCCCATGCGGGCCGCAACCGTAATTTCGCGAATCAGCTTAGTAAAAAGCTTGCCGCGTTTCTTATCCTGGGCGCCCTTGCGGTGTTGAATATTCGCCCATTTACTGTGTCCAGCCATATTTCCCTGCTATGCCCAAGCAAAACCCGGTAACGCCCGGGTCAAAATCTGCGCGTATGATAACGGTTATTGCCGGTACAGGCATCCAAACGAACGTGCACGAAATGTCGACTTCCAATCAGGAAAACCCTGCGAACAGCGGCGATCAGGCCGCCATCGTCGAGCGCGCCGAACAACTGATCGGCACACTGGCCGCAAGCCCGGAGGCACGGGCCGCCATCGACGAGGGCCGGGAAATTGCCGCGATTGTCGAGTCGCTCGGACTGCCGGATGAGCTGCTGGCGGCAGCCCGTCTCTGCCCCCTTGTTCGAGAAGAATTACTTGATGATAAAGCATTAGAAAATAATGACTTAGAAGGTATTTCTCGAATCATTATTGACTTGGTGCAATTGGGTCACTTCGCGTTGCCGGCAGGTTGGGAGCCCGGCGAAGCGCTCGCTGCCAAGCAGTCCGAGGCCCTCAGGAAGATGCTGCTCGCGGTCGTCTCCGATGTGCGCCTTGTTCTCGTGCGTATTGCCGAACAACTGTACCGCCTGCGCAAGGCGAAAGACGCCCCGCTGGAGGAGCAGCGATCAATAGCGATCGAGACGCGCGAGATATACGCAGCGCTCGCCAACCGTCTCGGCGTCTGGCAACTGAAATGGGAGCTCGAGGATCTCGCGTTTCGGTACCTCGATCCCGACACCTACATGGAGATCGCAAGTGCCCTGAAAGAAAAGCGCACCGAGAGACTCGGCTTTATCGAGCAGGTCAAATCGACGCTCCAGACCGAGCTCGACAGGCAGGGCGTAAAAGCCGACATCTCCGGCCGGGCGAAACACATCTACAGCATCTGGCGCAAAATGCAGCGCAAGGATAGCGGCCTCGAAGCGCTGTATGACATTCGTGCCGTCCGGGTCCTGGTTGAGGACGTTAAGGACTGCTATGCGGCGCTGGGCGCCGTGCACAATCTCTGGTCCTACCTACCGGGGGAGTTTGACGACTACATCGCGAATCCAAAGGACAACGACTACCAATCCCTGCACACGGCCGTCGTCGGGCCGGATGGCAAGACTGTCGAAGTGCAGATTCGCTCGTACGAAATGCATCGTCAGGCTGAACTCGGCGTCGCCGCACACTGGCGCTACAAAGAAGGTCGCGCGTCGCCCGCCGCGTTCGATCAGAAGATCCGCTTTCTTCGCCAGTTGCTCGAACCAACAGACGACGGTGAGGACCTGCTCGCGCAGATTCGCGATGATGTCTTCGAAGACCGCGTTTACGGGGTCAGCCCGAAAGGTGACGTTGTCGAATTGACGGCCGGCGCGACGCCGCTGGATTTCGCCTATCACGTTCACACACAAGTCGGACACCGGTGCCGCGGCGCCAAGGTCAACGGCCGCATCGTGCCACTGACCTACAAGGTACAAAACGGCGACAAGATAGAGATCATCACAGGCAGTCAATCCAGCCCGAGTCGCGACTGGCTCAGCCCCAAGCTCGGTTACCTGGCGGGTGCACGCAGCCGGGCGAAAGTGCGTAACTGGTTTCGGCACCAGGATCGTGATCAGCACCAGCGCCAGGGCCGCGACATCCTCGATCGCGAGCTGTCGCGGCTGAACGTTCGCGATGTGGCAACTGACGAGATTGCCCGCCAGCTCAAACACAAGAATACCGACGCGTTATGTGTCGCCCTTGGCGCCGGCGACCTGACCTCCGCGGCGATTGCCACCGCACTGCAGAACCTGCGCGGTGACGATCTGCCTGAAAAAGTTCGCCGCCCGCGTGCGACGAAACGCAAGCAGGAACGGACCGATGCCGTAGCCGTCAGTGGCGTGGGCGACCTGCTCTGCAATTTCGCGCGTTGCTGCCGGCCGGTGCCGCCCGAACCAATCGTCGGCTATATCACACAGGGTCGCGGGGTCAGTATTCACCGCCAGGACTGCGGCAATTTCCTCGGCCTCAATCAGCGCAGCCCGGAACGCATCATCGAAGTCGGTTGGGGACTGTCGGAGTCAGCGACCTATCCTGTCGATATGGTCTTGCGGGCACACGACCGCAACGGGTTGATACGTGACATTAGTACCGTACTGGCTGACGAAGGCGCGAGTGTTACCGAACTGGCGAGTCACTCGGACCGCAAGACGATGCAAACCGTCATGAATATCAGTGTTGAAATCCGGGACCTGCCGACTTTGAGCACCGCGATTTCGCGGCTTGAGCAAGTGCCCAACGTCGTTTCGGTCAGACGTAGGGTTTAGTCCACTTTGGGTTTGGGTCCGCCCTTGCCCTTCGCAATATCGGTTGCCAGCGCCATCATTGATGTCAGGTCGCCGAGATTCGCCGGCACGACGTAGGTATTACCTTTCTTCGCCAGGTTGCCAAATTGCGCAATATACTGCTCGGCAATACGTAACTGCATGGCCTCGGGGCCACCCTGTGCGATAACCGCTATCGCGACCTTCGAGAGGCCCTCGGCCGTGGCACTCGCAACGGCGAGGATAGCTTCAGCCTCACCCTGCGCCTCGTTGATCTGCTGCGTCTTGGCAGCTTCCGATTCCTTGATGACGCGTTGCTTTTCACCTTCGGCCTCGTTGATCTTGGCATCACGAACACCTTCCGAGGTCAGGATTACGGCACGCTTTTCACGCTCGGCGCGCATCTGTTTTTCCATCGCGCTCAGCACATCGTGTGGCGGGTTGATGTTCTTGATTTCGTAGCGCAGCACTTTGACGCCCCAGGGATCCGACGCCTTGTCGAGTTCTGCCACGACATTTGCATTGATCGTCCCTCGCTCCTCGAACGTGCGATCAAGGGCGATCTTGCCGATTTCCGAACGCAGGGTTGTTTGTGCGAGCTGCGAAATGGCGAACATATAGTTGCCGATGCCGTATGACGCACGCGCCGGGTCCAGTACCTGCATGTACAACACGCCGTCAACACCGACCTGCACGTTGTCGTTGGTGATACAGATCTGTTCATCGATATCGATGGCCTGCTCCTTGAGCGTATGTTTGTATGCAACGCGCTCCATGAAAGGAATCAGAATGTGAAATCCGGCGTCGAGTTTACGGCTGAATTTGCCGAGACGTTCGACGACGAATGCGTTCTGTTGCGGCACAATGACGGCCGTCTTGAACAGTACGATGACGATAACGAATACAACGGCCAGCGATACAATCAGTGACATATCCATAAAACGTTCCTTTGTTTCTGATTACTCAGCTTCTACTTTAAGCGTCAAACCATCGACTTCGACAACTCTCGCGCGCTTGCCTGCTGCGATCGCTTGTTCGCCTACATTGTGAATATTCCAGTCGCTACCACGGTATTGTCCACGGCCGTGGCCACCCGGAGCGATTTCATCCGTCACAGTGACCGAGTCGCCTGCAATTTTGTTTTCAAAACCCTGACCGCCGCCACGTAACTTGCTGTACAACGCCGCGCGGAATGTGAAAAAGAAAATTAACGACACAATCGCGAACGAAAGCCACTGGCCCCACTCCGGCAGTGTTACACCGAACAGTGTTGCCAATCCGACAATCGCCGCAGAGACGCCGAGAAAAACGAGATAGAACTGCGCATCAACTGCGAAGAGTTCGGCACCGAGTAAAACGGCACCCAGGATCATCCAGGCCCACCATGTCATAGCACGACTCCTTAGGGTTGGTGTGGTGACACTATAGCGCGAGAATTCCGTTACTATATGCGGCCATTAAGAAAAATTTCAATAGGGAATGGCATGCAGGAACTCGTAGGCACTATTAGCGGAATGATCTGGGAACCTGTCCTTATCTACCTGGCACTCGGCACAGGCCTGTTCTTTTCCATCGCAACCCGCTTCGTGCAAGTGCGCATGTTCAGGGAAATGATTCACCTGCTTTTCTCCGGCAAGGAATCTGATCGTGGTATTTCCTCCTTTCAGGCGTTAGCCGTTTCTCTATCCGGCCGTGTCGGAGTCGGTAACATTGCCGGGGTTGCAGCAGCCATAGGTATTGGCGGCCCTGGCGCTGTCTTCTGGATGTGGATCGTTGCGTTTCTTGGCTCCGCGACGGCATACGTCGAATCCGCACTTGGCCAGATCTACAAGGAAGAGGATGAAGGCCAGTTTCGCGGTGGCCCTGCCTACTATTTCGAGAAGGCACTGGGGCTGAAATGGTACGCGTGGTTATTTGCGCTCTCTACCATCGTTGCAGTCGGTGTGTTATTGCCAACGGTTCAGTCAAACAGCATCGGTGCAGCTGCTGAGCTCGCTTTTGGCGGCGGGGGCATGCTGCAAACCGGGTTTGGCGATATCAGTTATACGAAGTTTGCCGCGGCAGTGATTACCGTCGCTTTTCTCGGCATCATTGTCTTTGGCGGCGTAAAACGCATAGCGCACTTCACCCAGGTCGTTGTGCCTTTCATGGCGCTCGGCTACATCTTAATGGCCCTGATTATTATCGGCATGCACATCACCGAATTGCCGGGAATCATCGCCTTGATCTTCACGGACGCGTTCAACCCGATGGCTGGCATCGGCGCTGCTATCGGCTGGGGCGTCAAGCGCGGCATTTACTCCAATGAAGCAGGCCAGGGCTCCGGTCCACACGCTGCCGCAGCGGCCGAAGTCCAGCACCCCGCGCAACAGGGACTTGTGCAGGCTTTCTCCGTGTACATCGACACGTTGTTTGTCTGTTCTGCAACGGCGTTCATGATCCTGATTACGAACCAGTACTATGTCACCGGAGTCGACACGGCAATCAGTGGCGGCGTTTTGCCCACGGATGTCATCGCCAATGGCCCAGCGTTTACACAGTATGCCCTTCAAAGCGTCATGGGCGGGTTCGGCAAGGTATTCGTGGCTGTCGCCCTGTTCTTTTTTGCCTTCACAACGTTGCTTGCTTATTACTACATTGCAGAAACCAATGTTGCGTACATACGCCGGACGTTCAAATTTCCCGGAGAACTGACGGTCCTGAAATTTGTTCTTCTGGGCTCCGTCTTCTACGGCACGGTCCGAGAGGCCGACCTGGCCTGGGGGCTTGGTGACATCGGCGTCGGCGTCATGGCCTGGCTCAACATCATCGGCATCCTGATCCTGTTCTTCATGGGCAAGCCAGCCATCAAGGCGCTCACGGATTACGAAGCACAGCGCAAGGCCGGTGTCACGGAATACACCTTCGATCCCGAGGCGCTGGGCATAAAGAACGCGGACTTTTGGAGCTCCAGGAACAAGTAGAGCTGCAACTCAGACAGGATATCCCTGCAATTAGTTCGTGTAATTGAGCGCACGCTTGTCGGCGGCAAGCGCGGCTTCATGAATGGCCTCTGCCAGTGACGGATGCGCATGAATCGTGCGCTGCAAGTCCTCGGTACTTGCAGAAAACTCCATTGCAAGCACGGCCTCAGCGATCAGCTCTCCGGCCATCGGTCCGACGATATGCACGCCGAGTATCTCGTCATCGTCTTCAGCAGCAATAACTTTGACCATACCGCTCGTTTGCTCGAGCGCCTTGGCGCGTCCATTTGCAGCAAACGGGAAAGAGCCCGTTTTGTAAGCACGACCACTCTCCTTGATCTCTTCCTCGGTCTTGCCAACCCATGCAATTTCAGGTGCGGTATAAACTACCGACGGGATAACGTTGTAGTTAACCTCTGAGATCTCGCCTGCGATCAGGTCGGCGGCCATGACGCCCTCTTCCGATCCCTTGTGGGCAAGCATCGGTCCGCGAACACAATCACCGACCGCGTAAACACCCTTGACGGCCGTGCGGCACTCATCATCGACAACGATGAAACCGCGCTCGTCGAGCTGGATACCGGAATCGTCTGCCAAAAGACCGTCAGTGAATGGCCGCCGGCCAACAGCAACAATGAGTTTGTCCACCTCAATGGACTGCGCGCCGTTGCCGTCTTCGTAGTCAATCTTGACACCATTGCTGGTCGTCGCTGCTGCCGTCATTTTGGCGCCCAGTTTGATGTCGAGACCCTGCTTCTTGAATTCCTTCGAAGCGACGGCGGCGACGTCGCGGTCTGCCATAAACAGGAAGTCATCCATGGCCTCTATGATCGTTACCTTTGCGCCAAGTCGCGCCCAAACACTGCCAAGCTCGAGGCCAATGACGCCCGCGCCAATTACACCCAGCGTTGCCGGCACCTCACCAAGCTCGAGTGCTCCCCAGGAGTCGATGATCTTGTCACCGTCAAACGAAGCGACAGAAAGTTCGATGGGTGTTGATCCCGAACCAAGGATTACGTTCTTTGCTTCAATTATCTCGACATCACCTTCGACAGGCGTGAACTCCACTTTCCGGCCGGCCAGCAATTTGCCATGACCCACAAGGCCTTCCACCTTGTTCGCCTTGAACAGGCCGGCAATGCCGCCCGTTAACTGTCGCACGATCCCTGCTCGCCGTTTCTGCATTGCAGCGATATCAATTCCAAGGTCACCAGTCGAGATTCCGTGTTTCTTGAACTCGTGCTGCGCGCGGTGGTACAGCTCCGACGATTCAAGTAGCGCTTTCGAAGGAATGCAGCCGGCATTCAGACACGTGCCGCCAAATGCATTCTTGCCGTCCTTGTTTTTCCATTCGTCGATACACGCGACACTCAATCCTTGTTGTGACGCACGAATAGCGGCGATATAGCCGGCCGGGCCGGCACCAATGACAACAACGTCGTAAATCTTGCTCATGGAGACCTCTATATATTCAGCAATAATCTGCCCGGATCCTCGAGCAGTTGTTTGATCGTAACCAGGAATTGCACGGAGTCCTTGCCATCGACAATGCGGTGATCGTAGGTCAGTGCGAGGTACATCATCGGCCGCACGACAATCTCATCGTCGACAACCATAGGTCGCTTCTGGATCGCGTGCATGCCGAGAATTGCGCTTTGCGGCTGATTCAGAATCGGCGTCGACATCATGGAGCCGAAGATACCGCCGTTTGTAATCGTAAACGTGCCACCAGTCAGCTCTTCCATGCCGATCGTCCCGGCTTGCGCTTTCTTGGCCACGTCACCGAGATCGCGCTCGAAATCTGCGAAGCTCATCTGGTCCACGTCACGAATTACCGGCACCATCAGGCCACGTTCGGTAGAAACAGCGATGCCGATATCGTAGTAGTTGTGATAAATGACGTCAGTGTCTTCGACCGACGCGTTCACGACCGGAAACTTCTTCAACGCTTCAGTCGCGGCTTTTGCGAAGAACGACATGAAACCAAGACGCACGCCGTGCTGTTTCTCGAACGACTCTTTGTATCGACTGCGCAGCGATATTACTTTCGTAAGATCGACTTCGTTAAAGGTCGTCAGCATTGCTGCCGTTTGCTGCGCTTCGATCAGCCGCTCTGCGATTCGTGCACGTAGTCGCGTCATCGGTGCACGCCGCTCGCTGCGCTCAAAAGCAACGACGTCTTCATTGTCGATCACAACCGGCGACGGATCACCCGGCGTCACGTTGCTGCTGTCATCCGATTTCAGGAACGAGAGGACGTCGGCCTTGGTGATGCGGCCGTCTTTGCCGCTTCCGGTGACCATCGTTTCGTCGAGATCGTGTTCGTCGAGCAAGCGACGAACGGACGGGCTTGTTTTTGGTGCTTTGACTTCTTGCTCGACCTTTGGTGCCGCTGCGCTCTGCGTTGCAGTTGCCCTCGGAGCTTCTTCCGCGCCGACCGCACCTTCCTCGAGAATAGCAAGCACGTCACCTGCCACTACTGTCGCGCCATCCTGTACCTTGATTTCTTGCAGCACACCCGATGCTGGCGCCGGTACTTCAAGCACAACCTTGTCGGTCTCAAGGTCAACCAGGTTCTCGTCACGTGCCACGGACTCGCCGGCTTTCTTGTGCCAGCCAACAAGGGTTGCGTCGCTGACAGATTCCGGCAGTGGTGGCACTTTGATCTCAATACTCATTTAGGTTTCCGCTTCGCATCCCTGGGCCTGGTCGATTTACTCGCTTTGCTTTCGATGCCGAGCGCCGCCTCAACCAAGGCCTGCTGTTGTTGGAGGTGTATCTTAAAAATGCCGGACGCCGGCGCCGCCGCACCGGGCCGTCCTGCGTAATAGAGTTGCTGCCGATCTTTGAGCGGCTCCTGTAATCGGTGCCGAATCTGATACCAGGCACCCTGGTTCTGCGGCTCTTCCTGGCACCAGACAATCTCGTCCACATGGTCGTACTGTTTCAGCACCGCCGCATATTCCTCAATCGGGAATGGATACAACTGTTCAACGCGAACAATCGCGATATCGACCGAGCCGTGTACCTGGCGGGCTTCGAGCAGATCGTAATAGACCTTGCCGCTACAGAATACGATACGGCGAGTCGTGTCCACCGCAATATTTTCCGACTCCGGGATGATCAACTGGAATTCGCCCGCCGAGAGACTCGTCAGTGGCGACACCGCCATCTTGTGGCGCAACAGACTCTTTGGCGTCATGACGATTAACGGCTTGCGGAAGTCTCGCACTATCTGGCGCCGCAACAAATGGAACATTTGCGCAGGCGTCGACGGTACACAGACCTGCAGATTGTGCTCCGCACAAAGCTGCAGAAAACGCTCAAGACGTGCCGAGGAATGCTCCGGTCCCTGCCCTTCGTAGCCGTGCGGCAGCAACAGGGTCAGACCACACAGACGTCCCCACTTTGCCTCGCCTGAACTGATGAACTGGTCGATAACGACCTGCGCGCCGTTCGCGAAATCGCCAAACTGGCCTTCCCAGACAGTCAGCGTGTCCGGCTCGGTCGTCGCGTAACCGTACTCAAATCCGAGCACGGCCTCCTCGGACAACAGCGAGTCAATGACGCGAAACGCGTCTGGTCGATCAACAAGGTGCTGTAATGGTATGTGCTCATGATTGTTGAGCTGGTTGTGGAGAACCGCATGGCGATGGAAGAACGTGCCACGACCGCTGTCCTGCCCAACAAGACGGCAATCGAAACCCTGCTCGATCAGGGATGCATAAGCCATGTTCTCCGCGAACCCCCAATCCATGTCAATGTCGCCAGCGACCATTCGCGCGCGCTCATCGATAATACGTTGCACCCGTCCGTGGAGCTTCGTGCCAGGCGGCAATTCCGTCAATGCCCTGCCAAGCCTGTCCGTCGTTTTCGGGCTGATCGATGTATCGACGGATGTATCCCATTTCGCGTTTGCGAAGCGGCCCCAGTCAACAGTAAATTCATCACCAATCAGGCCGAGCGACGATTTCGGCACTGGCTCTCCTCGATCAAGGCGATCGCGATAGGCGTCCTGCATCTTCTCGACGCCAGCCGCGTCGATGACATCTCGTTCAATGAGTTTTTGCGCGTACAGTTGACGCGTGGTCTTCTGCGTGCGGATCTTGCTGTACATGACCGGTTGCGTTGCTGCCGGTTCATCAGCTTCGTTATGGCCATGACGCCGATAGCAAACAAGATCGATGACGACGTCTTTCTTGAATTTCTGACGATATTTCAACGCGAGCCTTGACACGAAGAGCGCAGCCTCAGGGTCGTCGCCGTTGACATGAAAGATCGGCGCTTCAATCATTTTCGCCACATCGCTGCAGTAGTCGGTCGAGCGCGCATCCGACGGGCGACTTGTTGTAAACCCGATCTGGTTATTGACGACGACGTGGACAGTACCTCCCGTGCGGAAGCCGTTCGTCTGCGACATCTGGAATGTCTCTGTAACAACGCCTTGCCCGGAAAAAGCTGCATCACCATGTATCAGGATCGGCAACACTTCGTTGCGCTCCTTGTCGCCGCGACGCTGCTGGCGTGCACGTACCGAACCTTCGACTACCGGGTTGACGATTTCGAGGTGCGACGGATTAAAAGCCAACGCAAGGTGCACGTTGCCGCCGGGCGTTTTCATGTCGGCCGAAAAACCCTTGTGATACTTCACATCGCCCGAGCCCTTGAGTTCGTCGACGTCGTAGTTACCTTCGAATTCCTCGAACAATTCCTCGGGAGACTTGCCGAGCACGTTAACGAGAACATTGATTCGACCACGGTGTGCCATGCCGATGACGATCTCGCGAATACCTGATGCGCCACCCTGCTGGATGAGATCATCGAGCATCGGGATCAGGCTCTCCCCGCCTTCAAGCGAGAAGCGCTTTTGCCCTACATAGCGTGTATGCAGGTAGCGCTCGATACCCTCTGCACTCGTCAGCTGCTCCAGCAGCCACAGGCGCTCCTCATCGGACATCGTCTCGGTCGTCGCGCCCTGTTCGAATCGCTTGCGTATCCACAGACGCTCCCTCGCGCGGGAAATGTGTGCAAATTCGGCTCCGACCTCGCCGCAATAAATCGTCTTCAGTAACGCCAGGATATCGCGCAGCTTCATGCGCTCGTTGCCAGTACTGGCCAGCCCACCGGTATGGAACTCCGTGTCCATGTCGGTATCGGTCAGTCCCAGGTAGTCGAGCTTGAGTACGCCGGGAATCCGCCGGTTCATCAGGCCAAGCGGGTCTATGTTGGCAATCTGGTGGCCTCGAAGACTGTAGACCTGGATCAGCCTGGAAACGGCCGCCTGTTTTTGCCCTGACGGACCGGGCCCGCTCGTGCCCGATCGCCGCACCTGCGTCTTGCGACGACTACCCGTCCTGGCCTCGTCGAGCAGGTCTTCGCGGATCTCTGAATGGGCTATCTCTGTCTCAGGAGATCCAAGCGTCGCGAAGTAATCCCGCCAGGCGGCCGGCACTGACGCCGGGTCCCGCAGGTATTCCTCGTACAGGGCTTCGACCGCAGTTGCGTTAGTCGCGAATAGCGGTGTCGAGGCGTACTGTTCCTTCAGAGAGTCACTCATTTGGGGACGCGATTGCCGGAAATCTCGTATCCGGCGCCGGGCTAGCGAAAAAGGGGCGCTAGTTTAGCCCAAGCTACTGATTTAGGGAACGGAATCCGCCCTACATGTCGCGAATCAGGTAGACGAACTCGTAACAGACGAGACAAGCGTACAGGCTGAAGAAAATCGTCAGAAACAGGCCAGCCCTCACACGATTCAGGAATTTCGCCTTGGCCAGGAAAACGAGCATCAGGATGCTTGTGCCGGTCATGAGCATCTTGCTGACGGCAAATGCCGTTGTCCCATGGCCGAGGACTGCCCTCATGACCGGATTTACCTCGTACATACCACGATCGATCAGCTGCAATGTCATGAATGCATCGAGGCAACTGAAGATCATCGTGCCGACGGCAAGGAAGAACAACCAGGGATGGTGCCAGTCGATAAACAAGACTTCCGCATCGACGTCGCGTCGTGAGTTGTGCCTGCGGGAACGTATGAAACCATAAAAAATCGTGCGCCAACTGAACTCCCTGCGGTCCACAGAAATTCTCAGGTCGACGGTGGCGTCACTCATTTCCATATGTGCCTTGTCCTTTCCCTGTGCGCCTTTGTCAGAGGCTTGTTGTTCTCTTAGCAAAGTATGCTGCAATTGCCTATCATCGCGCTGTATAACTTTCCGACATTCGTGCCAGCGAGGCATTACAGATGAAGGGCTACACGGCAACCCTGCCCAACGGCGAGGCCATCTACTACAGCGATCGCAAGCGGTGGCTTTGGGCAATGTCGGTGTTGTACCCGCTTGAGCCCCTGATCGGTATATGGCTACACACGTTGAGCGGCAACGAACTCTGGTTGTTGTTGCCGCTATTTCTCAATTTTGGACTGGGTCCAATTATCGATTGGGCACTGGGTGAGGATCGCAACAACCCACCCGACGCCGTCGTCATGCAGCTGGATCAGGACCGCTACTACCGCCATTTGACGTACGCAACGGTCCCATTACATTTTGTAACACTGATCGGCGCAGCCTGGTACGCCAGCACACAGGATCTCAGTGTATGGGGACTGATCGGACTGACAGTAGTTACCGGCCTGACCTCCGGACTTGCCATCAATACCGGACACGAACTCGGCCACAAGAATTCAAGAATCGAAAAACTGTTGGCCAAACTGGTCCTGGCTGTTCCAGCGTATGGACATTTCACGATCGATCACAATCTCGGGCACCATCGCAACGTATCAACGCCCGGAGACCCCGCAAGCGCCCGCATGGGCGAAAACATTTACAAATTTGCTGTACGAGAGATTCCCGGCGCGCTCAAAGAGGCTTGGGCGATTGAGAGAGATCGCCTGCAGCGACGCGAACGGTCCATTTGGCACCCTAACAACCAGATCCTGCAATCGTATTTCCTGACCGCGCTCCTGAACATGGTGCTCATCGTCTGGCTTGGTTGGGTAATGGTCCCGTTCCTGCTGCTGCATCACGCATCAGCGTACTGGCAACTCACGAGTGCGAACTACATAGAACACTACGGCTTGCTACGCGAGAAGGATGAGAATGGCAAGTACGAGCGTTGCGAGCCTCGTCATTCCTGGAACAGCAACCACGTGTTCTCAAACCTCGTTCTGTTCCATCTCGAACGTCACTCGGATCATCATGCCAACCCGTTGCGACGCTACCAGGCCTTGCGGCATTTTGATGACGCACCGCAACTCCCGAACGGTTACTTCGGTGTCTATCTGCTGGCCTACGTGCCCGTGTTGTGGTTCCGCGTCATGGACAAGCGTCTGCTCGCCCTGGCGCACGTCCAAGGCGATCTCGACAGGGTCAATATTTGCCCCGACGCCCGCCCTGCCATTTTTCTCAAATATGGCCAGGACAAGATGATCGAGCCTACGCTGGGCTGATCTGCCGCTTAAACACGCCTGCGTGCAACATCGATCATCGCTCGGAGGCTTCTCTCGACGTCCTCGCTCGTTGTTGCCCAGCTGCTCACGCTGATACGCATCGCAGTCCGGCCCTGCCAGACCGTGACGCCACACCAGCAAGTACCCTCTGCCTGAATAGCGTCTATGACACGCCGCGTAGTGGCGTCGTCACCGAATGCGATCAGTACCTGGTTCAGCACGACGTCGTTGAGCACTTCGAAGCCGGCCTCGGAAAAACCCTCCGCGAATCGCCGTGCGTGCCGGCAGCAGCGATCGACAAGATCTTCAACGCCCTTCCTGCCCAGCGACAAGAGCGCGGCCCAAACATCCACACCGCGCCCACGTCGCGACAGCTCGGGCGTGTAGTCCGATGGATTGCGATGCTCCGTGTCCGTCATCAGGTAATCAGCAGTAATGGCCATTGAGGCCGCAAGATCTGCGGCGTTGCTGACGAATGCAATACCGCCGTCGTAGGGCACATTGAGCCATTTGTGCGCGTCAGTGGCCCAGCTATCCGCCTGTTGCATGCCGGCTGTCAGTGAGCGATGCGCCGCGGAAGCCTCGGCCCACAAGCCGAATGCACCGTCCACATGCACCCATGCACCGTGCGATTTTACGGCTGCGCATATATCCGCAATCGGATCAAAAGCACCGGTATTAATGTTGCCGGCCTGCGTGCACACGATCGTCGGCCCATCGATATCGGGCAGTTCCGAACTCCTCATGCGGCCCTGCGTGTCGGTCGGAACGCGCACGACACGATCTCGACCCAGCCCGAGCATGCCGAGCGACTTGAACAAGGTGGGGTGTGCTTCGTCGCTGACTATCAGCGTGATCGGCGGTGCACCGATCAGCCCGTCCGCCTCAACATTCCAGCCGGCGTCTTCGAACACGCGATGCCTGGCTGCGGCCAACGCCGTAAAATTTGCGACGGTCGCGCCGGTCACGAAACCGGCGCCGGTAGCGGCGGGAAAACCGAACAAGTCCACCATCCAGTCAATCGCAACCTTCTCAATCGTCGCGGTCGCCGGAGTTACTTCGTGCATGACGACATTCTGGTCCCATGCGGTGGACAACCAGTTCGTCGCAACAGTAACCGGTAGCGAACCACCGATTACAAATCCGAAGAACCGCGGCCCGGCCATGGCCATCGTCGCGGGTGAACCAATTTCATCGAGCAACGCGAGCACTTCGGCGTCAGGAAGTCCCTCTTCGCCAAGTGGTTCGAGCAGTCGCTCTACGGCTGCAATCGCCGCTTCGGATGGAGCGACCGCGCGATCGCCGCAGGACTGCCGGTAGGCAATGCCACGACGCGCCGCATCGTCCAATAGTGTTTTCAGGGAATCGTTTTCATTCATTCGCAGTCACCACCGGTGTAGCTGCAGGATGTTGTTTCAGGGTTGTGTTCTTGCGCACGGCGAGCAATGCGACACAAACCAAAAGCAGGACAGGAATCGGAATCCACATCAATCGATTCCAGCCGAAAAAGTAAATGACGGTACCGGCCAGCAACGATGCCGTTGCCGACGTGCCGAAAACGAGGAACTCGTTGACGGCCTGGGCCCTGAACCGCTCGGCCATAGAGTAGGTGTATGTGAGCATTGTCGTTGCGCCTACAAACAGGAAATTCCACCCCACACCAAGTAGCAACAACGCCCACCAGTAGTGCAGCAGTGACTGCCCCGCCTGGCCGATGATCGAGGTACCGAGCAAACCGAGTGCACCGATGAACATCATGCGTACTACGCCTATTCGTTCGATCAGGAAACCGGACACAAGCGACGGCACATACATACCCAGCACATGATATTTGATGACGTTGGCCGTCGCTTCAATGGAGTAGCCATCGTTGATGTGCATGCTCAGCGGCGTCGCCGTCATCACGAGTGTCATCAACCCGTAACCCGCTGTGCCGCCCAACACCGCAACCAGGAACACCGGCTGGCTGATGATCTCGGTGACCGTCCGTTGTGATTTGATCTCATGGGTCTCATGCTCGGCCGCTGCCGGTTTAAGCATCAGAAACAGGATCGCCTGCACCAGGTATATCCCGGAAAGGCTCAACATGGTTCCCGAGTACTGGACACCACCAAACCATCCTTGCCCGTGCGTAGCCAGCTCAGGGCCGAGAAACGCTCCGCCAATCGCACCGACCAGGACAAACGAAATCGCCCGCGGCACGTGGCGAGCCCGAACACTTTCCGCCGCGGCATATCGATACTGCTGCGTAAACGCCATATTGACGCCGAACATTGCTGCGGCGACGAGGAACAGCGGAAAACTCGATGAGGAAAGGGCCCACGACGCCGTCGTGACAGCAATCGCCGCTGACACGGATGCCATCGCGAAGCCTTTGCTGCGCCCCACCTTTCGCATCAGGAGCGTCGCTGGCACTGTTGTCAGCGCCGTCGCCAGAACAGCGAAAGATACAGGCAGCGTCGCCCACGCCATGTTGCTCGACAACGTCGCGCCGATTATGCCGCCCAATGTAACGAAGACGATCGCGCCGGTTGCCGAGATCATCTGGCAGGAGACAAGGATGATCAGATTGTGGTGTCGCATTGGCCGTATAATGCTCAAGATGTCAGACGACGTCATTATTTCCGACGAAATTACGATCCCGCTCTCGGAGATCGAGCTGTCGGCCATCCGCTCGCAAGGGGCCGGCGGGCAAAACGTCAACAAGGTCGCGTCCGCAATTCACCTGCGTTTTGACATCGCCAGCAGCACAGCACTCACTGACAGTGTGCGCGAGCGACTGCTAAACCTCAGGGATCGTCGTGTGACCGACGATGGCGTGCTGGTCATCAAGGCGCAGGAATTTCGAACCCAGGAAAAGAACCGGCACGCCGCAATCGAGCGGTTACGAGAACTTGTTCAGTCAGCGACAGTCACGCAAAAACCGCGCAGGAAAACGAGACCGAGCAAGCGGGTTAAGGAGCAACGGCTGGAGGAAAAGCGTCATCGATCAAGGGTCAAGAAAGACCGAGGCAAGATCGGCGACGATTCATGACGGGCAACGCACCCGGTCATTCTCCCAAACACACTGATTTGCTTCCCAATAGGCAACCACACCCAGCTCTTTCATTAGCACCAAAAAGCCCGGGTGTTCACGCAATGGCCGTAACTCAGGCGTAAACAGAAATTCCATTTCGACAAACGCGTCTGAGCTCGCCAACGTCATCGCAACGTCCATCGCTGCGTCGGTTTCACCGAGAACAGTAAGGACTACGACCTCGACTCGTGGATCCATGATGGGATTGTCGAACGCCTCATCGATTGCGGCCACGGCGGCCGGATTCTTGCTCGGGTCTTTCCGCGCCTCGAAGAACGGCCCCAGCCAGTCAACGGTGCCGCCTGCCAGGGTCACGCCAGCATCGAACATGTTCTTTGCCTCTTCAAGCTGACCTTCGCGCGCCAGCAATATGGCTCGTCCATACATGTGCATCTCCCAACTCGCATCAAGTTGGCTGGCTCGATCGAGGTACTCGCTCGCTTTATTGTTCTCCTCGAGCCATGTGTAGATCATGCCTAGTCGTAAATTAATGATCGCGGACGTCGGATCAATTTTTTGGGCGATCAGAATCTGTTCGAGCGCGTCGTCCAGGCGGCCGACACCGCCAAGCATGAGTGAGTACCAGTTAAAGGCATTGGAATCGACCACTTCGCCCGTCGTGGCACGTACGTAACTCTGCTCTGCCTCCGCCCATTGCCGCTGCTTGTGGTGCGCAAAGCCGATAACTCCGGCAGCCGCGTCGCTGATGCTGTCATCCTCTTCAATGCCGCGTACGATAACCTCAAGAGCGCGCTGGATCGACTCCGCCAGTGGTTCATTGGCATAGTCGGGCAGCAATACATACGCGGACGCCAGGGACAGGTAAGGCGCTCCATAGGCCGGATCAATCTCTATCGCCTGCTTGAAAAGCTCGATCGCCAAATTCAGATTGTCCGGCCGCCCTCGGCCTCGCCGCTCAAGCAGAAACAGGCCTCGCATGTAGCGGTCATAGGCTTCAGAATTCGGATGGCGGCGCTCTGATATCAACTGCTGGGCAGGCTCTCCAATGAGCGCGGAACGTACCTGGTAAGCCATTTGTTCCTGGAGCGCGAATTCCTCCCCGACTTGCCCTTCAACGATGTCGGTCACGATGACATCTCCATCACGACCGCGAGCAATCCGATAGGTGATCTTGAGCGTGTCATCGACCCGCTGCAATTCACCAAAGAGAACCGCATCGACATCGAGAATCTCGGCAATCTCGCTGACTTCCGTATTCGGGTACGCAACGCGCCCGTGTTTGACGGTAACGCCGGGCAAATTGTGCAGGGTCTGCACCAGTTCTACCTTGAAGCCTGACACACGATACTGGTCCGCCTCGTCCCCGCTCAGGTTTTCGAACGGCAACACGGCGATGGAATCGATCCGGTCTTTCCCGAACATGCCGCCGATATCCGTTACGTATCCAATAACAAACGCCACAATGATCGCGGCAACACCGATCCAGAGTCTGTGGTTTTTCCTGCGGGGCGATGGCGGAACAACCGGGGTTTCTCCCGTCTTGTCGGGGGCATCTATCAGAACTTTTTCGTCGAGCCGGTAACCGTGTTTGGGCAGGTTTTTTATGTAGTCCCTGCCCTGCTCACCGAAGTGCTTGCGCAGCTGAGCCACGCACCCGGTGATTGAGTCATCACTGACTGGATAGCCGTCCCAGACTTCCGCAACCAGGTCGTCCTTGCTGGCAACATCGCCGTCACGTACCGCGAGCGCCATTAGAAGCTTGAAGACCAGCGGTGCCGGGGTTTCCTCCTGATCGCCGTTGCAAAGCACCCTGCGCCCCGGTAAGACCTCCCAGTCGCCGATCCTGAAACCGTCTTGTAATTCTTCGTTGCTCGGCACGTTTTGAATTCCTGGACCACATGGACAACTGTCCGGGCGCCAATGGTACGCGAATTGACGGATAGGATGTTATTTTGGTAACATGGTAACACTTCAAACGATGGACAATCCCCATGCCCAAGAAAATCGTTACCCGTACCCAAACCGGCGTCAGGATCGAGTCGTCATTGCTGAAAGTGCTCAAGGCCCTGGCTGAATACACCGATCTGTCGCTGGGGGATCTACTGGAGGGCATTGTTCTGCACGCCTTCGAGGGCAAGACGCCCTTTCCGGACGAGACGCAAAAGGTCATTGAGCAACTCAAATCTGTCTACGGCTGCGACCTTGTAGCCACCGACAGCCATAAACTGGCAGAGGAATAGCAAAGAGCGCTGCCCGACCGACATGCGGACCAGGCGTCTTAAAACAACCCTTCGATCATGCCTTCCTTGTTGACGCTGATGGCGTTGGCCGCCGGAACTCGCGGGAGTCCGGGCATTGTCATGACGGCGCCACAAACGATGACCAGGAACTCCGCACCTGCCGCCAGTCGGACCTCACGAATCGGCACAACGTGTCCTGTTGGCGCGCCAAGAAGACTCGGATCGGTTGAGAAGCTGTATTGAGTTTTCGCCATACAGACCGGGTATTTGCCATAGCCGGTGTTCTGCAATTTCGTGATCTCGTCCCGCACTTTTTTGTCGGCAATGATGTCGTCGGCACCGTAAATTGTCGTCGCGACACGCTTGATCTTGTCCCACAGTGGCAAGTCGTCCTTGTACAGTGTGCGGAACTGCGCTGCACCGCTGTCTGCAAGTTCGACGACCTTTTCGGCGAGACCAATCGCGCCGTCTCCGCCGTCTGCCCAGTGCGTGCTATCAATAGCTTCGACACCGAATTCCTGGCAGTACTCCTGCACCGCGTTCACTTCGGCATCGGTGTCTGCTGTATAGCGATTGACAGCCACGACAACCGGAACACCAAATTGCGCAATGTTGCGCAGGTGCCGACCGAGGTTCCTGAGGCCTTCCTTGAGCGCGCGCACGTTCTCGGCGCCAAGGTCGGTCTTCGCAACACCACCTTGCATCTTGAGGGCCTTGATCGTTGCGACAAGCACGACAGCATCCGGCTTTAGCTCGGCCTTACGACACTTGATGTTAAAGAACTTCTCCGCACCAAGATCGGCCCCAAAACCCGCTTCTGTAATAACGTAATCGGCCAATTTCAGAGCCGTTGTCGTCGCCATGACCGAGTTACAGCCATGTGCGATGTTGGCGAATGGACCGCCGTGCATCAGCGCCGGGTTGTTTTCAATCGTCTGCACGAGATTCGGCTGCAACGCGTCTTTGAGCAATGCCGTCATCGCCCCCTGGGCATTCAGTTCCCTGACCGTAACCGGTTCGTTCTCGCGCGTATAACCAAGCACGATATTGCCAAGACGCTTCTCCAGGTCCTGGAGATTCGTCGCGAGGCAGAAGATCGCCATGATCTCGGAGGCGACGGTGATATCGAACCCGGCTTCGCGCACGACGCCATTGTGAAACCCACCAAGACCTGACGTGATCGTGCGCAATGCACGGTCGTTCATGTCCACGACACGACGCCAGGTGACGCGGCGCGGATCGATGTTGAGTTGGTTTTCCCAGTGCATGTGGTTGTCGATCAATGCAGACAGGAGATTGTGTGCCGCGCCGATTGCGTGAAAATCACCCGTAAAATGCAGGTTGATGTCGGTCATCGGGACAACCTGCGCATAGCCACCGCCTGCGGCGCCACCCTTCATGCCAAAACAGGGCCCGAGGCTGGGTTCGCGCAGGCAAATCAGTGCGTTCTTACCAATCTTGTTCATGCCGTCGCCCAAGCCGACCGTTGTCGTCGTTTTTCCTTCACCGGCAGGCGTTGGCGAAACAGCTGTTACGAGGATCAGCTTGCCATCCTTCTTGTCGGCATTTGCCTTGATGAAATCAGCAGAAATTTTCGCCTTGTCGTTGCCGTAGGGAATTAACGAGTCGGAAGGAATTCCGAGTTTGTCCGCGATTTCGGTGATTGGGCGAACACTCGCCGCCTGAGCAATGTCGATGTCACTTTTTACTGCCACGTTTGCAAGTCCTTGTGGATGAAGAATGGGAGACCGGGGGCGGATTCTATAGCAATCTGCCGCCGTGCAGCATCCAGTATCACCGGCAGCGTGAAAATCCGTATTTCCCCAACTGCGTCACGCTCATGTCGATTCGATCGACATATACTGCGGACCTGTCGAAAAACTGGTACAAAATCGACATATCTGAAAAACGTGTCGAATTCGTCGACATGAAACACGGACATGTCGAAAAAATCACGTTTTATCGACATATTTGGCAGACATGTTGATACAATCGACCAATTCATGACACATGTCGATAAACCGAAAGAATATCGACATAATATCGGATGAGGTGACCTAAATGGCTGATTTTGATCCAAAAACACCGTTCAACGAGTTGCCAGAACTGCCACCGCCCCTCGATCTGATCGAAACCATTGAAATTCTCAAGACCTGTATCAAGGCCCGAGTGGCCCTGGCGGAACTCAAACAGGCGGCCGAGCTTATTCCCAATTCCGCTGTACTCGTGAACGCCCTGCCACTGCTCGAGGCGCGCGCGAGCTCCGAGATCGAGAATATCGTCACCACGACCGACAAGCTGTTCGAGTTTGCGGATATCGCCGAGGACAAGGCCGACGCCGCCACGAAGGAGGCATTGCGCTACCGAACTGCCCTTTATGAAGGCAGCAAGATGGTCAAACGCGGCATGATGACGACAGATATGGCGATACATATTTGCAGTACTATCAAAGGGATAGAGCTCGATATTCGAGCAGAATCTGGAACAACGCTCAAAAGCCGTATGAGTGGTGAAATTATTTACACACCGCCCGTGGGCCAGAAGCTGTTGCAAGACAAGCTCGATAACTGGGCTGATTTCATGCACAACGACATCGAAATCGACCCACTCGTGCGTATGGCTGTACAGCACTACCAATTCGAGGCGATTCACCCCTTCGCTGATGGCAACGGTCGAACCGGCCGCATCCTGAATATCCTGTTCCTGGTCAAGCACGGGCTGCTGAATTCACCCATCCTGTACCTGAGCCGCTTCATCATTCAAAACAAGGCCGACTACTACCGCCTGCTCAAGAAAGTTACGCACGAACAGGACTGGTCGGCCTGGATCCTGTTCATCCTCAATGGTGTCGAGGAGACGTGTTCCTGGACGACCGACAAGATCAAGGCTATCCGCGAGCTCATGGAGCACACGGCGCAATACACGCAGACCAGCCTGCCCAAGATCTACACCTGGGAACTGGTCGAAGTCCTGTTCAAACAGCCCTACTGTCGAATCGGCAATCTCGTCGATGCTGGCGTAGCGAAGCGTCAAACCGCATCGGTCTATCTTAAACAACTCTGCGATATCGGCATCCTCAAGGAAGTGAAATCGGGACGAGAGACCATCTTTGTACATCCCAAGTACATTGAGCTCCTTACCGGGGAAGAAAATGTCTGGGTTTACTACTCGGGAATTGAAACTGAGACAGAACAGGTCGTCGTCGACTAGATTTCCGATTGCCTGAGTTCTGCAAACGCGATTAAAATCGGCCGCTTGCAGCGGAGCACCCGTTTGACGATCAACCGATACACCCTGTACCAGGTCTTCAAGTACGCCCTGTACATCTTTCTTGCGATGAACGTGTACTGGTTCTTCGTCGAGGAATACCAGGCCAATTTCCTGCTGTACCCCGACGGCGTCCGATCAGGTGACTTGTACGACGCCTATGCTGCGACCATCGATACAGCCGCATGGGTCGTGTTGCTACTGATGTTTGAGCTCGAGACGTACATTCTCGAGGATCATCATTTCACGCGGCCGGTCACGATCTCATTGCACGTACTTCGCGCCGTCTGTTACGCGCTCATCATCCGCGTATTCTTTGGCTATGTTGGCAACCTGCAGTCAGTCGAGGATGTCAGCATACTCGCCGGTGTAACGGACCTCTGCTCACTCGTCAGCGACAACTGGTCATATTCACATGACTTCGAGGAATACACGCTGCTAACGGCGGCCAACTGCGATTCGTTTTCCAGCGCAAACAGTTTCCTGGAGTTTGCGGACGCCCGCGCGGTCGTTGACGCGTTTGGCCATAGCGCAATCGTAAGGCTCGCCTGGGTCGACGTGATCAACGCGGCAGTCTGGCTGCTCGTCGTACTGGTCCTGGAGATTGATGTACGACTTCAGGAAAAAAACCGGTTTGAAGGGCTGGCGTTACGAGCAAGCAACATCACCAAGGTCATCCTGTACGCCATTTTGTTCGTTGCAGCGGTTTACTGGGGCGTCTATGGTGATTTCGTCGACTTTTGGGATGCGTTCCTCTGGCTTCTCGCCTTCTTCTTCATCGAAATGAACGTCGTTGAATGGCGCCAAGAAGAACTTGAAGAACAAGCCGCCCGGTCAGGGCAGAACCTCGAGTAGCTCATTGTGCTCCGCGCTTTCCCGGAGCATCGAGTCCTGTACCTTGAGATGCGTCATCGCATGCGATGCATCGAGCGACATCAGATACGGGTGCCAGCGGTCGTTCTCGTCACGACGGTAGTAGCCCGACACTTCCCAGCCATCATCAGCTCGATACACGTAGGTCTTGCCGACCTTGCGGTTTGGTGACAACGGATCGACCAGTTCAACACCTGCGTTGGCGAGTGTCGCCTCGATGTGTTGCCGCGACATTGCGACGACAGTTTCTTCCAGTTGACGCTCGGCACGAGGCTCGGGGTTGGTAATCCACTTGAATGCCGTGAAGGCGACGAGCAATCCAACTCCGAGTCCGAAGACAAGACGGGCGATACGATGATTCATAGGGACTAATCTATGCCAATAATCTTGTGTGTCTGCAAGCTGAGTTTCCATTTCGTGTGCCGCAGGCAATATTCAACAGTCAGTCGCGTGTTTTCTTCAATGTCGTCGTTGTGGAGCGGCTGCAGAAAAAACTGCTCGAACTGAAGTGCTTCGAAACACTCCGGTTGCGCATCCTGCTCGACCTGCGGAAACACCAGCTTGAGCTCATGACCTGCTCGCTGCACGACCCCGGCACTTCCTTTTGGACTGACACACAGCCAGTCGATGCCAGCGGGCGCAGGGATCGTACCGTTACTTTCGACGCCCACCTCGAAGCCGATCCCGTGCAACGCGACGACCGCACTCTCGTCCAATTGCAGTAGCGGCTCGCCGCCGGTGCAGACGATGTAAGGACGTTGGCCGCCATTTGACGTTGGCCACTTGCTTGCCACGGCTTGTGCCAGTTCTTCGGGGGTTTCGAATTTGCCGCCGCCGGGACCGTCAGTGCCAACAAATTCGGTATCACAAAACCGGCAAATCGCTTCCGAACGATGCTGTTCGCGACCGGACCACAGGTTGCAGCCCGCAAAGCGCAGAAATACGGCGGGCCGGCCAGTCTGCGCACCCTCACCCTGCAGCGTGTAGTAGATTTCCTTGACCGAATACGTCATGCGCTGCTGATGAGCGGGTCTTCGACACCGGCCTCGGCAAACCCCTTTGCTCGTAAAACGCATGCGGGACACTCGCCGCAAGGCGGTCGCTCGCCGTTGTAGCAAGTGTGCGTCAGCGCCATTGCATCGAGGGCGCCGAGATCTCGTGCCAGCTCAACGGTTTGTTTCTTTGTTAATTGCATCAGCGGCGTATGGATCTGCACATCGCTCTCCATACCGAGCTGGATCGCCTTCTGCAGTGCGTCGATGGTTTCCTGCCGACAGTCGGGATAGCCGCTGTAGTCGGTTTGTGCAACACCGATGACCAGATTCCCAATACGGTTGCGATACGCGTGCGCGGCCGCATAGGTCAGGAAAATCAGATTACGCCCGGGGATGAACGTGTTTGGCAATCCCGACGACTCGTCAATGCCAGACTCGACGCCTATGTCAGGATCCGTCAAGGCATCGCCGCCGAGGGCTGCAAGCGTGTCGATCGGCAGGCAAAGATGCGGCACTGCCGCTTGTGCGGCAGCCGCCTCGGCACAATCGAGTTCAATGAAATGCCGTTGCCCGTAGTCGAACGAGACCGTCGATACCGCATCGCGGCCAAAGCGGTCAATTGCCCAGTAAAGACAGGTCGTCGAGTCCTGCCCACCCGACAGCAACACGAGTGCTTTTTGTTTCGCATTCTTCATTCTTCAGCCGCTCTTCTTTCCTGAAGCGCTCGTTCCCTGTCGTTAAAATCCGGGCCAGTGTGAGACACGAGATAGTCGCGCGTCAGATCCTCGGATACCCGCCACAGCTCTTCAGCCATCGCCTCATCGTGCAGGTGACCTTCCTGCACGGTTACGGCATTGCAGTCTTCGAAGTACTTGCCGCTTGTCGCACCAAGAGACGGACTGGTCGCAACATAGCAGCTGGTTGCGGCGCCCTGCTGCACACTTTTCGTGCCGCCGAGCGCCGCCATGAGTGCAAAACCCGTCTGCTTGAAACCGCTCATGTGGCGATCGATTTCCGTGTTGATGACACCTGGATGCAGTGCATTGACCGTCATACGCGTGCCTCTGAGCAATTTTCCCAGTTGCAGTGCAAACAGCACGTTGGCCAGCTTGGATTGACCATAGGCGCGCTTGTCCTCGTAACCGTAGGTGGCGCCGAGATTGTTGAATTCGATCCCCTCTTCTGGAGCGCCCGTATACGAGGTGCGACTCGCCACTACGACGATTCTGCCCTGGTTGGCCATGTAGAGGCGTCCAAGCAGGCGATTCACGAGGACGAAATGACCGAGGTGGTTGATCACAAAATGCTTCTCGATGCCGTTGACGAGTTCGCGCTTACCACTACCGCCGAGGTAGCCGGCATTGCACACAAGAATATCCGGCGGCACGTTCAGGGAGCGAATTGCGTCGGCACATTCGACCACCGAATCAAGGTCGGACAACTCAAGTGCCAGTGGCGATGTAACGCCGACGACGCGATTGCAGGCCGCTTGTGCCTTCTCGAGCGATCGGCTCGTGCCAACGACGTAGGCTCCGCGTAAAGCGAGAACTCGCATCGTCTCGAATCCGATTCCGGAGGTGCAGCCCGTGACGACGGCGAGCTTACCCGCCAGGTCGATGCCACGAGTCACCTCCTCCGCGGTAGAGTCCTCGTCGTAATTGCTGTGCGGGACGCCCGGCGTCGCTATTTTGTCTATGCCTCCACATGCCGCCAGCGACGACGCAGCAACAGCAGCCCCGGAGAGCTTTAGAAAAGCACGCCGGTCAGTCATCGAATAGTGCGTCCAGTGCGGACTTCGCCTGATCTTCTTCTTCCTTGCGCTTGACGTCGAACGCCGAATCACTCGGCACGAACCAGTCACAGAAATTCAAGCGGTCTTTGTCGGTCACGTCATCGGCGCCGTCCTCGCGGCACTGTCGCGTTACCGAAGCATCGAAGTGCTGACACATCTTGCAGACGTGCAGGTAGGCGCCGCAGCCAGGACATTCATCCTGCCTGGACAACGGTAAGGAAAGCGACGCAAGCGAAGCGCCGCAGCGATAGCAGCAAATGTTATGGGCCATACTGCGTCCCGGCAAACCCCGAAAAACGCAGTATAGCCCGTTGTCGCTGTGGCTAGTTCAGCTGGCTCGGGACGAATTCGTCCATGACGGCCGCTTTCAGAATTTCCGGCGGCAACATGCCCTGGTCGAGTACGAAGTCGTGGAATGCCTGCTGATCAAACTCGCCCTGCAGCTTGAGTTCGACCTGTGCGCGCAACGCCTGCATCTTGTTGTAGCCGTAGTAGTAGGCTGTCGCCTGTCCCGGCATACGGTAGGTGTAGCGCTCGACTTCATTCTGCGCCCAGGACTCTCCAATGCCTATGTCTTCCATGATCAGGCGTTTGGCCTCTTCCGGCGTAATCAACCCGAGGTTGAGCATCGGATCCAGGTACATGCGCGCTGCGCGCATCAGCCGGTACTGCAGGCTGATTAACTGGCCCTCGATCGGTAGATAGGGACGCACGATGGCTTCGGCATACAAACCCCAGCCTTCGACATTGGCGCTATTGAAGGCGAATATCGCGCGCGTGATCGAGACGCCGGACTCGACGATGCTCGAAAACTGCATTTCGTGGCCCGGGCGCGCTTCGTGCGCCGTCAGCGTCCACGCACCGGCTTCGTAGGTGTCGTCCGTCTGCTGCCAGGAACCATCTTCGTTTTGCTCCAGCAGGGGAATGACGAAGAACGGGTACTCACCGGTGTTGCCGATCAGGCGTGGTGGTTGCAAATGTGGCGCCGGCTGACGGGCTGTTTCCGCAGCGCTCGCAATGCGAATACCGGCGTCCCTGTCGGGCAGCGAGACGAGCTTCTCGCGAACGATGATCTCTTCGATGTCACGTAAGACGGCGTGGTAGTGGTCGAGCAGTTTGTCGCCGTCGATACCGCCATTCTTTTTCAGGAGCGCGATGACTTCGCGATAGTCGTTGGTCTCATAGCCAAATTTCTTCGCAACCATAGGCGCCAGCGCCTCCATTTCATTGCGAATGTCCATGTAACCCTTGGTCGCCTGCTCAATCAGTGCCTCGGGTGTCGCGTCAACACCCCAGTTCTTGAGTGCGTCCTGGTACATCACGGCCGGCAGCCGGAAGTTGTCGCGTGCGCGCGGCAATATTTCCGCCCGCACCCACTCGTTGTAGTCGCGCATCTGGCCGGCCAGGGTCTCGTAGGTTCCTTCCCAGCCCTGCAGATCGGTTCCTGCCAGGAGCTCTTCGATACCTGTCACAAAAGTCTCGGCCCTCTCGAGATCCTGTTCCACCTCATCGCGATATGGCCCGACAAGACTGTCATCGCCGAACTTCTCCATCGACATCTGCTTGGCCAACTCGGTAAACGGCTCGTAGCCATCAACAAGCCCGGCGTACTTCTCCATGCGGATAACCGCGGCCGGGTAACGATCGCGCGAGACTTGCGGGTCAATCAGCCCGCGCAGTCCACCAAAGATAGACTGGCTGACGTTCATGTACGGCAGCATGTATTTGTCTTCAAGTTCCTGCGTGTACAGGGTGTCCCTGGCCGACTTGATCAGTATCCCGAGGTCCTGCCGGACCTTGAGGTCGGTTTCATCGACAAGACGTGTCTCGAGTTCGGCCAGAATTCGTTCGATAGTCTCTGTTCCACGATCCTGAAAGCCTGGGCTCAAGTCGGTGATGTTCTCGTCGAGGCCGTCGACGCCCATACTGCCTGCGCCCTCGGGAGCGAGCTCCGCGAACGCACCAAGCACCAGTTGTGCGTGCTCGTTACTTTTTTCGACCCAGCTCTTGTCATCAGCTTGCGCGAAGCCGGCCAAAAGGCACAAGGCGGTCGCAATGGATACTGCTCGTTGCATTGGGGTTCCCCATGGTGATTGCGCGTACGCGCGACGTTATTTAGATGCGGCAAAGTTCGTTTTGGACTCAGGCGACCACAAATTTGTTCTTGCCTGTCAGAAAATTGGTGATTATTTACTTTAAATACGTTCTTTACGTCATTGGTTTAATTAATAAAACCTTAACGCCTTTGACGTGACCTTGGCGCAGGTCATTGAGCGCTTCGTTTGCCGATTCAAGTGCGTAGGCCTGCACTTTGACGCGCAGTGGCACTGCGGCCGCCAGCGGCAGGAACTCGACAATATCGTGGCTCGTGACGTTGGCGACCGATTTGATTTCCTTTTCCAGCCAAAGGTGTTCCTCGTACCGAATACCGGCCATGAGGTGTTTGTCCGCATCTTCCTTGCGAATCGCATTGATGATGAGCCGCCCGCCCGGCCGCAATTGCTCAAGTGCAGCGAGAACGGGTTTCCACGCCGGCGTTGTGTCGATAATGGCGTGCGGAGTCTGTGGCGGTGCAGCATCGGTGTCACCGCTCCAGTCCGCCCCCAGTTCCCTTGCAAATGCCTGCTCTTTGCTGCTGCGTGCGAACACGTACAAAGGACTGGACGGGTACAGATGTTTGGCAAGCTGCAGAACCAGGTGGCCGGAACCGCCGAAACCGGTGAGCCCGAGGACCTGGCCATCTTCAAGGCCGGCCAGGCGCAATGCGCGGTACCCAACCCCGCCCGCGCACAGTAACGGCGCTGCTTCGACATCGCTGAATACATCGGGAATACGGTAGGCATAGGCCTCCGACACCGTCATGTACTCCGCATAACCTCCATGTGCATCACGCCCTGTCGCACGAAAAGCCGGGCTGATGTTCTCGCTCTCGGATCCATCGGATGAATGAATCCAGCCGACGCCGACGCGGTCGCCAGGTGAATACACGTTGCAGCCCTCGCCCGTTTGCACGACACGTCCAATCACCTCGTGACCTGGAATAATGGGAAACGCCGGTGGCGGCGCACGGCCTTCGATTTCATCGAGTTCCGTGTGGCAGACCCCGCAGACCGATACTTCGATCAATATCTCGCCCTTCTGCGCTGCGGGCCGCGGCAAATCCACCAGCTCGAGCGGCTGCTCTCTATCATCCATGCTGGCTGTCGAATTCAGCACCATCGCTCGCATGACTACTATCCTTTACCGGTATTCACGGACAGTATGATGAATCTCGCCGTGCACGCCTATCTCCTGCGCATCGAGAAGGGACATTCGTCAACTGGTGTTAGATCAGTACTGGGACTAAACTCCGGCTATCTGCAAAACGACTCCGCGGGGCCTACGCAATGAATGTCAGCGACAAGTTCAAACTAGCGCTTTCCACCCTCTTTCTCATTACTGCCGGAACGGCAATTGCCCAGGACGACGCTGACGATGAGGCGGAAGTCATTCTCACGATCGAAGAGCAGTGGGATGCCGAACAAAAAGGTGACAGCGACTGGATAGACGAACGACTGGTCAATGAGTTCTCCGGCTGGCCAAAAATCGCCCCGGCTCCGCGGACGAAATCCTCTACTAGAAAGTGGGACCGTTTCTCAGACAGTCAGGGCGAAACGATCGAGCACGAATTGTATTTCCAGAACATTATTGTCCGAGGCGATGTCGCGGTCGCGCATTACTTCTACACCAGCGCGTACAAGAACAGTGACAACAAGGTCGAAGTTTCCAACGGACGCTACACCGACGTGCTGGTGCGGACCGAAGATGGCTGGAAGTTCCTAGCCTGGCACGGCGGGGATGACGAATAGCCTAGCGGCGCTTTTGCCTGAGGGCTTTGCGGCGAGTCGTGGCTTCGATTTCGATAGACAACGGCTTGGAGTGCCCCGGTTTGTCATAGGGATTGTAGCCGTCTTCGTCGGACACAATAGCGAGGTCCGCAGCGAGGACCTCGATCTCGTCCTTCGCTTCGCTTCGTCGCCTGGCCTCTATCTCGGCCATTAAGGTCTGCCTGCCGCTCATTATTCTTCTTATCCGTTTGCGCGTATGTTAACCATGTTGACGGCCAGCCGGACAGCAAGGTTCCATAACTTGCCAAAAATACCCGGCAGGTTAAGCGCCTGTTCAGTTTATCCGGGTTATTCTTGCTCCCAGGATCGGAAAACCCGTCTTTTGGGTGACGGCTCCGGAGGCACTATGAACAAACGGACATTTTCTCGCAGTTTTCGCTGGCTCTGGCCAGTCCTGGCGCTCGTGGCATGGCCCGTAGTCGGCATGGCACAGGTTGCCGTTCCGGAAATCGAAGAAATCGAAGAGATGCCGACGATCTCGGCCAGTGAGATCGAGACCCTCGTGGGACCGATCGCCTTATATCCGGACGATCTGTTGGCCATCGTGCTGCCAGCATCAACGTTTCCATTGCAGGTTGTCGAGGCAGCCCGCTTCCTCGATGCCCTTGAAAATGACCCGTCTCTCGAACCCGATGAGGACTGGGACGACTCAATCGTTGCTCTACTCAACTACCCCGAAGTCGTTGAACTCCTGAATGAAGATCTCGACTGGACCTGGCGCATGGGCGAAGCCGTTGTTGGGCAGCAGTCTGACGTCATCGCGGCGATCGAATCATTCCGCGACCGCGCCTACGCCGCGGGCAACCTTGAAAGCGACGACTATCAGCTCGTCTCCCAGGAAGAAGGCACTATCCAGATCACGCCGGTTCAGGAAGACGTCATTTACGTCCCCTACTACGAACCCGCACAGGTCGTTGTCTATCAACCGCGGCCCGTGTACTACTATCATCCACGCCCGTACCCCGTGTACTACTACCCGTATCCATCGTATTACGCATTTGACAATCATTTTCACCACAGCTACTTCTGGGGTGTAACGACCGCGTTCTCCATCGGCTGGCACTCGTATCACCTGAACACGTTCCATCACAGTTTTTACGGCCACCCGTACTACGGACACTCGTACCAGAATAACTGGTGGTATCGCCGCCCGGACATTCATGTTTACAACAACACCTACGTCAGAAATAACGTAAACGCCACCTACAACCGCTACAACAAAGGTGACCGCTGGCAGCCGAATGTTCGTCGAACAGTGCGCGAATCTGACCAGCGCGTTACACGAACCCGGTACTACCCCAATTCCAATTCGCCGTCATCCGGCAACTCGAACTCATTCACGAGCCGGAGCAATAACGGCACGAACCAGGTTGCTCGCAGCAGTGGCTCAACAAGACTGGAAAAGAACGAAATGCGCCGCGACGACCGTGAGCGTGAGCCTGTTCAGTTCCGCGATCGCTCGCAGACACCCAGTGCCGCTCGCAATAATGCCAACACTTCTCGTGCCTCGACGCCGAGGACGCAGTCAAAGCCGACGCAACAGGTTTATAGAGCGGATAAAGAGCCGACATCAAGGGCTACCCGGGAACGCGAGCCACAACCAAGAGCATCGACCAAGTCGCCGTCGCAACCGCGTCAAAGCCAGTCACAGCCACGACAAAGCCAGTCACAGCCAAAACAAAGTCAGTCTCAGCCACGGCAAAGCCAGTCGAGCGGCAGATCCAGTAATTCCAATCGCTCGAGCAAATCGTCGCGCAGTTCGGAGTCACGGAAATCGAATTCACGCAGTTCGGAGTCACGGAACTCGAAATCACGCGGTTCAAATTCGCGTAGCTCGGAACGCGATCGGTAGGACCGGCTTATTCGCCGTCAGGTGATTTCCTGGTCTTGTCGGACGACAGCTCCCAGGCGATATACGCAACACAAGCGGCCGAAAAAATAGCCAGGGCAACCAGGATAAAAGGCAGTGCGACACGCATGTGGCAATACTAGCACTCCTGTGCGTCGCTACTTTGACCCCTGCGACGTTTTCTTGGGCAACCTGCCGCTTTTTCGCAGCGCCTCTCGCAGCACGAATTCAATCTGCGCATTGATACTGCGCAGATCGTCATTCGCCCAACGCTGCATAGCTGACAAAGTCCTCTCGTCTATGCGTAGCGCAAATGCTTTACGTGCTGCCATCGCTCGCCCCGGCTATGCCGCGATCAAGTGTAAAGTGAGCCGGTGTTAACGACTGGTTGAGCTGACTCTTCGCCGCACAATACGACGAGAAGATTGCTGACCATCGCCGCTTTGCGTTCCTCGTCCAGCTCGACGATCCCACCTTTCTTGAGCTCATCGAGGGCCATCTCGACCATGCCTACGGCACCGCGCACGAGCTGCTTGCGTGCGGCAATAATCGCTGACGCCTGCTGCCGCCGCAGCATCGCGTTCGCGATCTCGGGTGCATACGCGAGATGACTGATGCGCGCTTCAATGACCGTCACGCCCGCTTGCTCCAGCCGATCCTGGATCTCATCACGCAGAGCCTGCGCGATCTCCGCCGGATGGCTACGCAATGCGGTGCCCTCGCCTTCGTGCGGCTCATAGGGATAGGTCGTCGACAGGTTGCGAAGCGCCGACTCACTCTGGATCTGCACGAACTCGTCGTAGTCGTCGACTTCGAACAGCGCTTCGGCCGTATCGAACACTTTCCAGACCACGACAGCAGCAATTTCGATCGGGCTACCGCGTGAGTCGTTGACTTTTAACTTGCCGCTCTCGAAGTTCCTGACGCGCGTTGATACCGCAGTCTTGGCGTAAAACGGATTGGCCCACTTGAGACCCGGCTCATGTGTCGTACCAACGTACTTGCCAAACAACTGCAGCACTTTGGCTTCGTTCGGATGCACCATGAAAAGACCTGCCCAGCAGATCGCCACGACCACAGAAGCCAGCGCAAACCCAATAACGCCCGGGATGTTGAAAGCGGCTGCCGACCTGAAGATCGCGTAGCCGAAGCCAATCTGGGCGACTGCGAGTACCACGAGCATCAGGTAACCCGATGAGACTGTTCTGACGTTTTCACGAATCATCATCTTCTCCTTTCTATCATTATGATATCATATTGATATCGCCTACCTGAAATGTCAAGATCCGTGGTCTGGCTTATGCAAAATCGCCTGTGGCGAACCCATTGCCAGCTTTGCTGTCACACTAGTTCTGATACATTCCTTTACGCGAGACGATTTCGAGCGATAATCGGCCAATGGACTCCCTCTTCAATGAATTACGCCGCCGCAATGTGCTGCGGCTTGCCGCAACCTACGCGCTGGTCGCCTGGATCCTGATTGAGGCAGGCTCGGTCTTATTGCCGACTTTCGGCGTTCCGGAGTGGTTTTTTCGCGCTTATACGCTGGCCATTATTGGCGGGTTTTTCGTCGCACTGATTCTCGCCTGGGTATTTGAGGTCACGCCCGATGGCGTCAAGTTCGAACATGAGATCGATCGCAGTCATGAGGGGCCGCGCAATCGCGGCAAGTCGAACATCGTTATCATCGCCCTCCTCGTCGTCGCGCTCGGCGTTTCGATTTCGTTCAATGTCACTGGTATCCGTGATCAATCCAACATTCAGGTAGCTGCTGCCAGCGGCCAGGCCAATTCCATTGCGGTGCTGCCATTCACGAGTCGCAGCGCGGACCTGGACAATCAGTTTTTTGCGGATGGCATTCAGGACGATTTGCTCACCCGTCTCGCTGATATCGAGTCGCTTAGGGTGATCTCCCGAACATCTGTCAATGAATACCGCGACACGACCAAGAACCTCCGTGACATTGCCGCAGAACTCGGCGTCGCCACAATCGTCGAAGGTGCCGTGCAGCGATCCGGCGATCAGGTCCGCATCACGGTGCAGCTGATTGATGCGGCGAGTGACGAACATATCTGGGCTGATTCCTACGACCGGGCACTGACCATCAGCAACGTCTTCGAGATCCAAAGCGACATCTCGTCACAGATTGCATTAGCGTTGCGTGCCGCACTTACACCCGAGGAAGAAATTCGCCTTGCCGTAATTCCGACTGACAGCATCGAAGCGCTCTCGCTCGTCAGTGCTGCACGCAACAATCTTTACCTGCGCCGATTCGACACGTTGCAGGAAGCACGCCGGCAATTCGAGGCGGCTATCGAGCTGGACTCGAATTATGCACAGGCCTATGCGGGGTTGGCCGAGACAATCCTTGTGACGTCGACGAACCATGGCTCGATCGATCCGGTTGAAGCTGCTGAAATTGCAGGTACGGCAATAGCAAAGGCATTGGACATTGACGAGAATCACGCGGAGGCCTACGCCGTAAAAGGCCTGCTGCATATGAACCAGTGGAAGATTTCTCACGACGGTGAGACGAATACCGCCGCAGCAGAGTCCTTTGCTCGCGCGAAACAATTGAATCCGAACCTGGCCAATGCCTACGTCTGGTCGGCAACCTTGTACGAGTCCGATGGCAAGATTGACGAGGCAATTGACGCGCTGACAACGGCAATGGAGATCGATCCGCTCGGTCGTATTCCGTACCTGAATCTACCGGGCTTTTACTCAATGCTCGGCGAAAATGAGAAAGCGATACAGCTGTTGCTCAAGGCGATGGACATATTTCCGGACTGGGCCCTGCCCTACGATTACGTGGCCAGACAATTGAAAGGTCTTGGTCGACTCGATGAAGCCGTCGCCTGGAGTCTGATCGCACAGTCGATGACAGACGATCCGATGATGGGCAGAGAAGCCATTGGTGTTTACATTGAGTTCGGCGACACCGACCGAGTCGATGCATTCATGCAGAATTTTGGCAGTGACCATCCCATGTACCCCGTAGGTGCGGCATTCCAGCGATTCATGGAGAACGATTTCGGCGGGGTGATTACGACCTTTGAGGCGCTCGACCAGGTTTCAGATGCCCAGGCCGAGTTCGTTTACCCGATATTGTCGATGGCCTCGTTGAAGCTGGAGGAGTACGACCAGGCCAGGGAATTCCTGATCCAGGCAAACCCGATGCTCGCCAGCGACACTGACGCAAGTGTTAATCGATTTAATCTACGTGCGGCCGTGATGCTGGCTTATGCCTTGCGGCAAACCAACCACGACCGCCAGGCATCTGACTTGCTGACACAGGCATGGGGCGTCGTGCAGCAGATGCCGCGCACGGGCGCCGCCGGATACGGTATTCGGGACGTCCAGATCCTGGCCGTTCAGGGGCGCAAGGACGCGGCTCTTGATGCCCTCAGAGAAGCGATCGATGCCGGATTTGTCAGCCAGCTTGTGTATGACTACTGGACCCTCGATCAGGACGCGCTTCTCGACAACCTGCGCGATGACCCGCGCTTTGAGGCCATGCGCCTGGAATTGCACGAGGTGATCGACCAGATGCGCGAAAACGTGCGCCAGGCCGACGAATCGGGTGAATGGAATGAACTGCTGAGCCGGGCGCGTCCCGACTTGAGAGCGGCTCTCGTCAGACCTTGATGCGGCCCATCGCGATCAGGAGAAGCGTAAAGGCAATCAGTACAACCGCTGATACGCCCAAAAACATGCAGACCTTGAAGACCATTAAGACCGTCTGATCCATCGCTCTCTCCCAGTTACAGATATTTGGAAGTATAGTTCAACGAGAGTCGAGCGGGGATCGGTGAATCTACCTAGACTCTCCCAGGTATTTGCTGCGCATCGCCTCGTGCCGTTTCGGGGGATACTCCTCAGTGATCAGCAGGCGGACGTTGTTCCTGGCAATAAGTAGCTGATCATCAATAAGTTTTTGTAGTTCTTTTGCTTCCAGTAGCACGTCGCGAGCCGCATCTGCCTGCTTGGGCGGCACCGATTCCGACCTCGCCCGCAATCGCTCGATCTTGTGGGTCGCCTCCTCCAGCGCCTTGACGGCCTTTTGGGCCGCTCGTTCCCGATCGCGCATGTAGGTCAGTGCGGAGCCGAGGCGCCCGCGCCTGGAGTCCTGGGAGGCCCGGAACAGCACGAATAGCACGATGCCCAAACCGAGAACGCTCGCGATGAGCAACGCCCAGTTCTGCTGCAAGTAGTCGATCGTCATGGCCGGACCTTAGCATAACCTGCAAAATGCGTTACATTTTCGGTACTTGTTATATACAATGCGACGCATGGCGAAGACAAAGATTTCGACGTTGAACCTGCGCATCAATCCTTCCATCAAGGATGCTGTGCGCGAGGCCGCGTCACGCGAGCATCGCAGCGTTGCCAATATGGTCGAGGTCCTGATTCGCCGCCACTGTGATCAGGCAGGGATCACGATTCCCGAACAGTCGGAGCTATTCCCGAGGAATGAGAATGGATGAGAAAATGTTGAAGGCGATGGTTGCCGCCGGCGCCATCAAGAATATCGACATTATCGCCAGCGGCGCCCGCTTCCACATCGAAGCGGCAACGCCGAATGGCCCGATAACCGCGGAAACGCGCAAAGGCAAGGTACGAACCTGGGTTACCCTTGACGCTGCAGCCAAGTGGGTACGCGGCCTCGGAATGAGCGGCGCGCGCGTCAACCTGACCCACTGGCAGCCTGGCCAGCGGGAGTTACAGGTCTAGGACGGGTCTTTCGACTCGCCTGAAGGCCAGGCACCACCGAAAGGAAACGGCTTGTCGTCGGTGTTAAACGTCATGTAACGAATAATCTCGTACATATACCCGGCAATCGCCTGCCCTATCTGCCGCAATTCGCGGTTCACCTCACCAGTAAACAAGACCCAGAAGAAGCCAAGCACGACAATGACCGTGCCGACCATGCCGGCCAGGCTGCAAATCAGCCCGTAGATGCACATGAACAGCAATCTCAGCCACGTCGTCCGCGATTTCAGATTCTGCTC
>Ga0255052_10000072_pt1 | contig 68178 bp, 70 predicted proteins | sample JV7_2_21_MG_FD_188632 | JGI IMG/M metagenome (GOLD analysis project Ga0255052, IMG submission 188632) | Seawater microbial communities from Jervis Inlet, British Columbia, Canada - JV7_2_21 | ecosystem: Environmental > Aquatic > Marine > Inlet | place: Canada: British Columbia | collected...
CTCGGGTAACGTCGACGTTGTCATAGGCACGCACCGGCTGCTGCAACATACCCGGGATTTCAAGGATATCGGACTGGTCATCGTCGACGAAGAGCATCGCTTCGGAGTTCGCCACAAGGAAGCAATCAAGTCCTTGCGCAGTGACATCGACATTCTGACTTTGACCGCAACGCCAATACCGCGAACCTTGAACATGGCGATTGGTGGCCTGCGTGAAATGTCGCTCATTACCACGCCGCCGGCTGAACGGCTGGCCGTCAAGACTTTTGTCCACGAATGGAACGATGTGATTATCCGCGAAGCGTGTCTTCGTGAAATCAAACGCGGTGGCCAGGTGTACTTTATTCACAATCGTGTCGAGCACATCAGCCGCATTCGAGAACAACTTGCGACGCTTGTGCCCGAAGCGAACATCAGGATCGGGCACGGCCAGATGCCCGAAAGTCAGTTAGAACAGGTCATGTTTGATTTCTATCACCGCCGCTTCAACGTCTTGCTCTGTACCACAATTGTCGAGAGTGGCCTCGATGTACCAACGGCCAATACGATCATCATCAACCGCGCCGATCAATTCGGCCTCTCACAGCTGCACCAGCTGCGCGGTCGTGTCGGCCGCTCCCATCACCGTGCCTATGCGTACCTTATTGCGCCGCCAAAAGCGGCGCTGACGGCCGATGCCGTAAAGCGCCTCGAAGCGATCGATTCGCTTGAGGATCTGGGTTCGGGATTTACTCTTGCCACTCACGACCTTGAAATTCGTGGTGCCGGTGAACTACTCGGTGACACTCAAAGCGGTCAAATTCAGGAAATCGGGTTTTCGCTTTACACCGACCTGCTCGGGCGTGCCGTTGCTTCGCTGCGAGCTGGCCAGGAACCGGATCTTGACGCTCCTCTCGATGCCGGTGTTGAGATCAATCTGCACGTGCCGGCGCTATTGCCAGACGACTTCGTCCCGGACGTGCACCTGCGCCTGATGCTGTACAAACGTATTTCCGCAACCGAGACCCATGCCGGCTTTCGCGAATTGCAAATAGAACTCATCGACCGCTTCGGACTGCTGCCCCCTGCTGCGAGGAACTTCATGCGCATAGCAGCGATCAAGCTGCAAGCACGGACTCTGGGCATTGAGAAAATTGACGCGGCGGACAACGGCGGCTATGTCGTATTTGCGCAGCAGAGCCACATAGACCCTGTCGCGCTCGTCCAATTAGTGCAAAATGACAGCCGGACTTACCGATTGCAGGGCACACATCGCCTGCAGTTCCGCCTGGACCTGAGCGACCTTGAGACCCGCTTTCGTACCATTGAGAAACTGCACGAGCAGCTTGCGGTCAAAGAGTCGGGTGTGCTGGCAAACTAGGCCCCGCAAGTGATGATGAGTGGAGTTATGCGACGAACTACAGCGCTATTGATAACGACAATGCTGGCCTCTATGGCTATCGCCCAGGAGGACCCGGTCGAGGAACAACCGCCTGCGCGTCGCTACGCTGTCGAACTCGTCGTTTTCTCCTACGCTGAAGATGTTGCCGTCGGGACGGAACAATTTGTTGCCCCGGAAAGCGATGAACCCTTCATTGCAGATGAGGAACTACTGACGGCCGAGGGTGAAGGTCGGTTGCCCGAAGACTCAGTCGAGCTTATTGACGAGGTTTTGTTACAAGACCCGGTAAGCCTGGAACCTGAGGGCAGCGAGCTTGAATTCGTATTGCTGAGCGATAACGACTACACAATGACCGAAATTGTCGAGCAGCTTGAGCTGCTCGACGCTTATCAACCCCTCATGCATGTCGCGTGGATCCAGCCAACCTACCCAAGAGAGGAAACGCCTGCAATTCAGTTACATGCATTCGGCGAGATACCTGCAGGCCTTGAGGGCAGCTTCACACTCTATCTGAGCCGCTACCTGCACCTCGTTGTTGATCTGACGCTGGACGCCAGTAGTGCTGACACCAATAAAATGCCCACCGGCGCCGACGAGAATCAACGCATCATCAGCTATGCTGACTCCCGGCAACAAGCCGATATTCCCTACAGCGCGACGGATGAAGTTATTCGCTACCGATTGCAGGAACATCGCATCGTCAAGAATGGTGAATTACGATACTTCGATCATCCTAAATTCGGCGTTATTGCTCGGGTCACACGAGTTGAGGAAGAACCGGAAGAGGTCGAAGAAGAAAGGTACAACGAATCCCGCGAACTATTTGGCGAGAGTATTTCACCGGGAATCGTGGATACCGGCTGATAGCGCGGCGGACTGGTGAATTATCCGGGTTAGCCTGAGTCTGACAGTAGTCGATCGACCAGTCCTTTTGCAGTATCTTCGTCGCCTGCCGCGTTGGCGACTGCAATTCGAAATGAAACTGTAACAAAACGGGACACCGACGAACGCGGGTGATGCAAACGAAGTTCCGTGACGGCCGTCGAAATCCGTGTCGCGAACTCTTGCACGCCACTCTCATCCGAGGAGTGTGACAGAACGACAATCCGGGAGCTGTCGACACGACCGACAACGTCGCTGGCACGTCGCAGGCAGCGGCGCACCGCCTGGCCCACCCGGCGCAAACATGAATCTGCGGCATGCCGCCCAAAGACAGTGACGTACGCATCGAATTCATCGAGTGTGAAAGCAACAAGGGCGAGCGCGCTTTTCTCGCGTTGCGCCACCGCCCAATCGTGTTCCAGTACTTCGCGAAATGCCTTGTTGTTGAGCAGCCCGGTAACAGAGTCTTCTCGTGACATGTCGCGAATTTGCCGCTTCGCTTTAAGTAGCGCGTGATGCACTTCACTACCCGCAGCAGCCCCTGCGCTCGCGTCGACACGCCAGAACGCCGCATAGAATTGCAGCGCCCGGTCATTATCAAGCGGCAGCGGCTTTAGCGCGAGCAAGTATTCGCGACCGCCCAATTCCACCGGGAAACTCGTTTCCTGCTGCAAGCGCACGGTCTCGCTGATTTCGAGTGCGAGTTCCCTGCCGACGAGTTCTTCGATGACATCGGCAAAAGGCCTGTTCAGCATGCCGACGCTGCCAATCGCCTCGAATGCCGGGTTACCCAATACAACTGGCCAGTCCGGCTGATCGACTCGCACTACAACGACCGGCTCGGTCGACGCGTCAATAACCTGCTCAAGTATTTTGCGATTAATCGATTTCATCGTTTGCGGATCGCCATCATTGCGACCGGAGAAGTTTCCTTACCTGGATCCTGGCCAACAGCGTACTGGATTCAACATCATCGTGTATGCGGTTTTGGCCACGCCGGCTGTATTGACGGCAACCATCGCTCTGCCTTGCAGGACTCACGCATCGAGCTCCAGTTGCGGCCGCTCACGCCAGCCCGACAGTGCGGCAGTGGCATCCTGCCACTCATCGCTGGCCAGCAAGGACTTGCGCAATGGATGGCCAGTACCGTGCAAGCGTGCCAGCCGAACCGCCGATAACGGGTTTGAGTACTCCTTCAGGGCGTGCACGGCCTGTTGCGCGGCCGGGCGGTCATTGCAAACGAGTACCATGTCACAGCCTGCATCGAGAGCGTGCTTCGCTCTGTCCGCCATCGAGCCATAACCGCCTGTAGCCTTCATGCTCAGATCGTCGCAGAAAACCGCACCGCCAAAACCCAGCCGACCGCGAAGTTCGCGCTGAATCCAGTAATCAGAAAATCCGGCCGGCGCGTGGTCCACTTCCCGATACACAACGTGCGCCAGCATGACACCGGCAATCAGACCGTTAGTGATCAGTCTGTCGTAGGGGCGCATGTCGTCGAGCAGGGCGCCGTAGTCGCGACGATCCACTGGCAATCGCAGATGTGAATCCGCCACCACACCGCCATGCCCTGGGAAGTGTTTCGCGACAGCCACCATTCCTGCGCTGCGAAATCCTCGCGAAAACTCAGCCGACAACTCACCCACCGTGTCGGGCTGTGCGTGGAATGAACGGTCGCCAATAATCTCACTGACACCCCAGTCCAGATCAACGCAGGGCGCAAAGCACAAATCAATACCCGTGGCACGGAGTTCCGAGCCGATCAGCCAACCCGCCTTATGCGCCAACTGCAATGCAAGTGCCGCGTCGCGATCATGAACATGCCCGAGGTGTCGCATCGGCGGAATGTCACTAAAACCATCGCGAAATCGTTGCACGCGTCCGCCTTCATGGTCCACAGCAATGAGCGGCGCTGGACTGCGAAGCGCGCGTATCTCGGCCACGAGATCGGTGATTTGCGCCGCTGACTCATAATTTCGGGCAAACAGGATGACCCCACCGACAGCTTGCTCGCGCAACAAATCGCGATCCGCCGGGCTCAGCGAGACATCGTCGATATCGAGCATCACAGGTCCTAGTGACATCCGGTTTTGCCCCTGTTGTCCGCTGTACAGACTCTTAGGAGTCTGCACGGTAAAAAGTATGCCTACTGCGAAAGCACCGCAACGGTCCATTTGTTTGATCTTTTTCGTTGCGTAGTCCCACTATGCGCCTCAAAAGATCAAGAAACTGTCCTCGCCGTGGCACTTTCTCGCTGCGGATATTTCTACCACGCAGACTCTTAGGTTAGGGCGGCTCGATGACGTGGTTCAAGTATGGTGATAATCAAGTGAGAATTATTTTAGAAAAGTCTTATAAATATTTGATATTTTTATCTTTTATGAAATACAGCGATCGATTCAACATGTGCCGTATGGGGAAACATATCGATAATTCCCGCGGCTTGCAGACAGTAACCCTGCTCGTTAACGAGTGTGTTCGCGTCTCTGGCCAGGGTGCCTGGGTGGCAGGACACATAGACAATCCGCCCGGGTGCCAACGTGCGCATGTGCCTGACAACCTCAGCCGCGCCACTGCGTGCCGGGTCCAGCAACACACGATCCCAGCCTTCCTTTATCCATGCTTCGCTACCATCGATTGCATCGAGTTCAGCGCGACGAAACGAGACATTCGTCAGATCATTGCTTTGTGCATTGTCGATCGCTGCCGTGACCAGTAACGAGTCGCCTTCGACTCCAAGAACTGTGCCGGCTCGCCGCGCCAGCGGCAACGAGAAATTTCCGATCCCGCAATAGAGATCCAGCACACGATCGTCACTGCCAGGATCCAGTAACTCGACGGCAGCACTCACCATACGCCGATTGATCTCATCGTTAATCTGTACAAAGCCCAGCGGGTCGAACTTAATACGCAGGTCAAACTCCGGCAAGGAATAGTGCAGCGGCTCAATCGCCCCCTGCGGGTACAGCAGCGCAACGGTATCCAGGCCGCCGGACTGCAGGTAGACACGCAGATTGTGGGTCCGTGCAAACGCGCACAATACTGCCTCGTCAGCCGGTGTCGGCGCGTCGAGCACACGAAATACGAGTGCGACGGCATTTTCGGCAACCGCAACTTCTATCTGCGGTAGCCGTGAGGAAATTGACAGGTGGCCTATCATCTCGCTCAAGGCATCCAGCATGCCGTCAACAGGCTGCGCCAAAACCTCGCAGCGATGCATATCGGTGATGAACGGTGCGTGGCGCTCGCGAAACCCGACCAACACCCTGCCCTTCGCCGACACGTCCTTAACCGCTAATCGTCCGCGGCGACGATAATGCCAGATCGGTCCGGTGATCGGCGCCAGCCAAGCCTCCGGTTCTACACGGCCTATGCGCTCGAGATTGTCTTGCAGTGTCTGAAACTTGATCTGTCGTTGCTGATCGTCGGCAATGTGCTGCAGCGAGCAGCCACCACAGCGCCCAAATGCCTCACAGCGCGCCTCGATTCGAGCCGCAGACGGTTCGAGCACTTCGAGCAGCTCCGCCTCGTCGAAATTGCGTCTCGACTTGCGGCGCATGAAACGCACCTTTTCGCCAGCCAGCGCACCGGCAACGAAGACTTTCTTGCCGCTGACCGCGGCAATTCCACGACCGTCGTGCGTAACTGTGTCAATTCTGGCCGTTTCCGGCTCACGGCGGCGTTTGGGCATAGGATTAATCCGCCAGGGTCAGGACGCCGGCCAGGCGGCCAGAAACTCATTGAGATGTGGCTGGTCCATCTTTTCCAGCGTCTCGCGCACCAGCGCCAACTCACGATCGAGTTCGACCTGGTCGAGATTGCCACGCATGAACTCAAAGCGCAGGTATACGAGCCAGGTGTTAATAACGTCGGTTTCGCAATAATCACGAATATCGCCAAGGCCGCCCTCGCGGTAGCGGTCCCACACCTTGTCGCCGCTCATACCAAGCTTGCCCGGATATCCCAACAAGACAGCCGTCTGGTCGAGGCTGGCTCGGCCACGCATCTGAAACCCGGCCAGCACGTCCATGAGATCGACATGCCGCCAATGAAACCGGCTCATGTAGTTGTTGAAGCGAAAGTCGCGATCCGAGTCCCCGATCTCCCAATAGCGAGCGGCCTGTATACCGTGCTTGAGCGCACGATAATGCAACACCGGCAAGTCAAAGCCGCTACCGTTCCACGACACCAGGTCGGGCGTGTAGCGATCGATACCATCAAAAAAGCGTCGCACCAGTTCGCCTTCATCGGAGTCCTCATCACCGAGGCTCCAGACGCGAAAACTGTCGCCGGTACGCAGGGCTACCGAGATGGCAACGATTCGGTGCTGGTGCAGAGGCAAAAAATCACTACCGGTCTGCTGCTGTCGCATGCACGTCATCGCAGTAGCTACATCTTCGTCGGAGAGGTTCTCGAGATTCCACATGCGGCGCCCGAACTCGACGTCGGGGACGGTTTCAATATCAAATGAAAAGCAGTGCATGGCGGTAGTTGTTTATCCCTTGTCGGTTGCTGCTTCGACGACACAAAAAGCCATGACGAGGCCGGTGTCGTCTGTCAGGCTGACGTGGGCACGGCCAATGCCAAGACGGTCGCAGACCCGTTGGCCGCGGTCTGACCATATAACGAGTGGTCGGCCCCAGTCATTATTCACGATGCCCACATCTCTGAGCCAGACTCCGTGTGCAAATCCGGTCCCCATCGCTTTCACGGTTGCCTCCTTGCCGGCAAATCGCATCGCGAGAAAGCGAACCGGCCGTTTGCTGCGCGAGAACAACTCGAGTTCTTGTGGCATCAATAAACGACGCACGAAATGATCACCGAAGCGGTCATAAGTAGCCTGCACGCGTGATAATTCGACGATATCTGTGCCAACACCGAAGATCATTCAGACATGCTCTGATTAATCACTCTGAACGTGCCGCAAGCATCAGACGCCTCATATCGCCAACCGCGCTCTGCAAACCATCAAAAACCGCACGCGCAATGATCGCATGGCCGATATTGAGCTCGACGATCGGCTCTATCTCCGCAATCCGAGCGACGTTGTCGTAATTCAGCCCGTGGCCTGCATGGATGGTCAATCCGATGTCACGCCCATACTCAGCAGCTCTTACAATACGTTCAAGCTCTTCACGTTGCAGGTCGCCCTCGGTATCGCCATAGCGGCCAGTGTGCAATTCCACGACGGGCGCACCCACGGCGACGGCCGCATCGAGTTGGGCGGCATCCGGGTCGATAAACAGCGACACGCGAATATCTGATTCTGCAAGACGCGAACATGCATCGGCAACCCTGTCCCGCTGGCCCTGAACATCGAGTCCACCTTCGGTGGTCAATTCCTCCCGGCTTTCTGGTACCAGGCAACAGTCGCTCGGGAGAATCTCGCCAGCGATTCGGAGCATCTCGTCGGTAACGGCCATTTCAAGATTCATGTGTGTACGCATGACTGCTTTTATGGCAACGAGGTCGCCGTCCTGGATGTGCCGCCGATCCTCGCGCAGATGCACGGTTATGCTGTCCGCGCCAGCCTGCTCCACCATGACCGCCGCCTCGGCGGGTTGCGGGTAGGCCGTACCGCGCGCCTGCCGCAATGTTGCAACATGGTCGATATTGACACCCAAATGCAGCGGATTCCTGTTCTTCACCTAACTCCCCTCAGCACCGGGCGGCGACATTCCAACCCGATGCAAATCGACCAGCACCTTGCGACTCTTCAGCTCTTTGCCACCGAGGTGAAACGCAATAATCTCGCGTAGCAGACGATTGGCAGCACGCAGCACGTCAGGCTCCGCAAAACGCCGCTCGCCGATCGCTGTCAAGGTAGCGCCTGTAAACACCATCGGGCCCTCAGTACTTTTGACCGCAACCGGCCCTTGTTCAACATGGTATTCGTAGTGCTGCTGCGCATCAATTGGTTGCTGCGAGCCCGCTTCGTATTCGAGGTTTGGCGCATATCCAAGCTGGCGCAGCAACTCAACCTCGAAATCGCGCAGCTGCAGCGCGACATCGCCACTGCCGACCAGAGCACTGACAGTATGTTCGTAGCTGTCAAAAATCTCGGGTTGCGGATCATGCCGATGCAGGAAATGCAGCAGTAGTTCGTTGACGTAAAAACCCGACAGCAGCGCGTCGCCGCTCAGGCTCATGGGCGCGCCGTGAACCTCGGCACCCGTCAGGGTGCCCAGATCGGTACGTTGAACCCAGGACAGTTTCAGTGGCATGAACGGTCGCAGGACGCCGCGCAGTCGCGATTTTGCGCCACGCGCGCCGCGCGCGACGATCGACAGCTTGCCGTGATCGTGGGTGAGAACGTCGAGAATCTGACTCGAATCGCGAAATGGTCGATGGTGCAGGATGTAGGCGGGTTGCTGCTGGATTCTGCGTTGCGTACTCATCGTCGCACAGCCGAATCACGGCGACTCGTAACCGAGATTCTGCAGATCTTTTTCGTTGTCAGCCCAGTTGTCTTTGACCTTGACCCAAAGCTCGAGGTGGACCGGCCGCTGCAACCGCTTCTTAAGCTCCACGCGTGCCGCCTGTCCGACCTTCTTCAAAACGTTGCCACCCTTTCCCACAACAATCCCTTTTTGTGATTGCCGTTCCACCCAAATAATCGCATTGATGGAAATGCCCTTATCATCTTCTTCGTAGCGCTCGATCTGCACGGTCAGACCATAAGGTATTTCCTGACGCAACAGCATGGTCAGTTTCTCCCGAACGGTCTCAGCCGATTGAAATTCAACACTACGATCTGTCCGCATCTCTGCCGGAAATAGCAACGGTGACTCCGGCAGGAACGCCGGAATCGCTACCAGAACCGCATCAAGATTGTGTTTTTTCCTGGCCGAAATCGGCATGATTTCGGCGAAATCATGGCGTTCGGACATGGCCGACAACGCGCCGAAAAGACGTTCCTTCGGCTGCACCTTGTCGACTTTGTTCAGCAGCGCAATGACCGGTGCAGGACACGTCTGCAGACGCTTGAGTACATCGTCGTCTTCCTCGGTCCAGCGAGTCGCCTCGCTGACAAACAGCACAAGATCAGCGTCGGCCAGCGCACTCGCCGCCGTCCGGTTCATCAAACGATTCATCGCTTTGCCTGCGTTACGATGCAGTCCCGGTGTATCGACGAAGATAATCTGACTTTCAGCCGTTGTATGTACAGCGAGAATGCGGTGGCGGGTTGTCTGGGGCTTGGCGGTAACTATGCTGACCTTGCTGTCGAGAATCGCATTAACCAGTGTTGACTTGCCAACATTCGGTCGGCCGATAACGGCGACGAAACCACAGCGAAACACAGGCTCTGTCACTCTGACTTACCTTTCGTGAGTTGATCCAGCATGCGCTCTGCCGCTTGTTGTTCTGCATTGCGTCGGGTCGTGCCGTTGCCGGTCGCGTTAGCAGCTGCCTCGGCCACAACGCACCTGATCTCGAAATGTCGCCGATGTGCAAGCCCGGTGACGCCGACAAGTTCGTAGAGCGGCAATCCCATCTTGCGACCCTGCAACCATTCCTGCAGTCGCGTTTTTGGGTCTCTGAGTTCTTCAACATCAGGAAAATCCTGCAACCGCGTACCGAACGCTTTCACCACAGTTCTCCTTGCTGCATCAAAACCGGCATCAAGATAGACCGCGCCGAAGATGGCTTCGAGTGCGTCCGCAAGAATCGACTCGCGCCGATGTCCTCCCGTTTTGCGTTCGCCGCTGCCCAGTATCAGGTGTTCACCCAGACCCAATTGTAATGCGATTTCGGCAAGAGACGTGTCTCTTACGAGAGATGCGCGCAGCCTGCTCAGGTCGCCTTCGGGCGCCAGCGAATGTGAACGATACACGAGCTCTGAGCACACAAACCCCAGAACGGCATCACCGAGAAATTCGAGGCGTTCGTTATTCTTGCTCTGCGCACTGCTATGCGTGAGCGCTTGTTGCAATAGGTGGGGATCACTGAATTGGTAATCCAGCGACTGCTTCAGCCAAATCTCGGCCTTGTCCAAGTTGATCGCTCTTCTGTAGTTTGTTCACACCATCGTGAACCGGGGCCCGCCTTAACGGCGTATCAATGCGGTCTTATCGAAGTGCACCGTAAATGAAATATTGGCGATGAACGGTGCTGTATGATCGTACACTGCCGCAATCTCCATGCCACCGTCGACTGTCGTCACACTGACGTCCTTCGCCTTGATAACGCTGACGCTTTCGATTTCGAAGCGCCGCGAAATGGAACCACGAATCGCTGTGCGCGTGGACTGTTGGCCGTCGAACTCGGCCTGCACACCATTTACGACGCCAACGATTTTCATGTAGTTCAGATACATCGGTGTCAGGCGCAACACGCCGAAGGAGAACAAGCCCAAAAACACCGCCAGAATGATGAACCCGAGGGTCGTAATACCCCGCTGGCGCGCAAGTGCGTGCTGGCTACCAACAGATCGCCGTCCTGGCCCTGCCGAATACTGAGTCGAGCCGTTTGCCCACCGTTCTATTCTTTGCATGCTGAAATCTCCGCCTACCAACACAGGTACTGCCGAAGCTCGCCAATTCAATCACCCGATTCATGTGCCCAGGAACGCTGATTCCGGATGATTCACCAAGGCTAACCCAATTCTAACGGGCAAATCAGTGACTAGCACCTCATTATTGAATCTTGTTGCCGATCCGCTCCCAGCGCGGCCAATTCCACCCATCAATGTGCATCCAGATACGAACCGCTTCACCAACCAGATTCGACTCAGGGATAAATCCAATAAACCGACTGTCCTGACTGTTGTCGCGATTGTCTCCCATGACAAAAAAATGTCCTTCAGGCACACGATGCGTCCCATCGGCGCGAGCGTTCGAAGGATCCGTTATCAATATCCCGTGCCGCCGTGCATCGAGTTGCTCAACGAAGCTCGGCATGGCTCTGGTAGCGGCAGGGTCCAGGTCAAGATCGACACTCACTCCATTAATGGTCAGCCGATGGCGCTCATACGTGATTTCATCGCCAGGCAATCCAACCACGCGTTTGATGTAGTTGACACTGTTATCAGACGGCAGACGAAAAACAACAACATCACCTCGAGAAGGCTCGCCTGTCTCAAGAACTTTTTTCTCTATCACAGGCAACCGCAGCCCGTAGGAGTACTTCTTGACGAAAATAAAATCGCCCTGAAACAGCGTTGGCATCATCGAACCCGATGGAATACGAAATGGCTCGAAGATGAACGAACGGATTACCAGGACAAACAACAACACCGGAAAAAACGACCGCGAATAATCTACCAGTGTGCGCCGTACTGCCGGAACCGACGAAGACTCCGCACCATTCCCGCGCCGCCAGAAAAGCTTGTCGATCGCGACGACTACGCCAGTGAAGAATGTTAGAACAACCAAAATCAATGCCAGATTCATATTCAGGGAAACCTCTGATTTACCCGTTACTTTTCAACCCGCAGGACAGCAAGAAAAGCCTCTTGCGGAATTTCTACAGAACCAACTTGTTTCATGCGACGCTTACCGGCTTTCTGTTTCTCCAGCAGCTTGCGCTTGCGTGACACGTCACCACCATAACACTTGGCAGTAACGTTCTTTCGAAGTGCTTTTACGCTACTGCGCGCGACAATTTGTCCGCCTATTGCCGCCTGAATTGCCACGTCAAACATCTGTCGCGGAATCAACTCGCGCATCTTGTCCACCAGATCGCGCCCGCGCGAGTGCGAGTTGCCGCGATGCACTATGATCGACAATGCGTCGACCCGTTCCTGGTTGATCAGGATATCCAGACGAACCAGCTGCGCTGGTTCAAACCGTTCGAAATTATAATCAAACGATGCGTAGCCACGGCTAACCGATTTCAGCCTGTCAAAGAAATCGAGCACGACTTCTGCCAGCGGAATTTCATACTGTAGCGAAACCTGGCTACCCAAATAGCGCAACTGTTTTTGTGCGCCGCGTTTCTCGATACAGAGCTTGATCACAGCTCCTACATGTTTTTCTGGAACCAGAATGTTGGCAGTTATGATCGGCTCGCGCAATTCTGCGATTTCACTTGCGGGCGGCAACTTCGATGGGTTATCGACGTATGTAACCTTGCCTTTGTTGTCGACAACTTCAAAAATTACGGTCGGCGCGGTCGTTATGAGATCGATATTATATTCGCGTTCCAGACGCTCCTGAACGATTTCCATATGCAACATGCCGAGAAAGCCGCAGCGAAAACCGAAACCGAGTGCGGCAGATGTTTCGGGTTCAAAATGCAACGCTGCGTCATTGAGTCGCAGTTTCTGCAGTGCTTCGCGAAAATTTTCGTATTCATCCGATTGAATCGGAAACAGTCCGGCAAATACCCTGGGCTGCACTTGCTTGAATCCTGGCAGCGGATTCTCGCAGGGCTTCTTCGTCATGGTCAGCGTGTCGCCGACCGGCGCGCCGTAAATTTCCTTGATACCCGCGATGACGAAACCGACTTCGCCAGTCCTTAATTCGCTGCAGTCGGACATTTTTGGTGTGAAGCGGCCAACACGATCAGCAACATGTGCAATGCCCGTGGACATGACTGTGAACTTACTGCCCTTTGCGAGACTGCCATTGACGACACGAACCAGCGAAACCACTCCGACATAGTTATCGAACCACGAGTCGATGATCAGTGCCTGCAACGGGCCTTCGGGGTCACCCTGTGGTGGCGGAATTTTCCTGATGATCGCTTCGAGTAACTGCGGCACGCCAACACCGGTTTTCGCACTCACCCGGACAGCATCCTCTGTCTCAATACCGATGATTTCTTCTATTTCAACGATAACTCGCTCGGAGTCCGCGGAGGCAAGATCAATCTTGTTCACTACCGGCAGTACCTCGAGGCCCAGGTCAATTGCCTTCGAACAGTTTGCGACGCTCTGTGCTTCCACACCTTGTGCTGCGTCAACGACCAGCAACGCGCCTTCACAGGCCGCAAGGGACCGCGATACCTCATAGGAAAAATCGACATGCCCCGGGGTATCAATAAAGTTGAGCTGATAAAGTTCGCCGTCGTCAGCCTTGTAGTCGAGCGCAACGCTTTGTGCCTTGATCGTGATTCCCCGCTCACGCTCGAGATCCATCGAGTCCAGGACCTGCTCAGCCATTTCACGATCCGCGAGTCCCCCGCAATGCTGAATAAATCGATCGGCCAGCGTCGACTTCCCATGATCGATATGGGCGATGATCGAAAAATTGCGAATTCGGTTCATGTCAGAGCGGGGACTCAGGGCTGGCGACTTTTTTGCAGCGGCGAAGTATACCCATTTCGAGGCGTCTTTTACTCCGAATCCGCGTCGGAATCGGCCAAACCGCTCAGAATCCGCTGCAACGCGGTCCGATCCAGCCTGTACTGACAGACGAATTCACCTTCGAACTCCAGCAGCGGAATTCGGACATCATAGTCACGGCGCCAGTCCTCGCGACTGTCTATGTCGCGAACCTCTATGTCCAGGCGGCCCTGCAGGAGTGGCAGCAGCTCCTCGATCATCACTTCGCAAAGATGGCAATCCTGCCTGCTATAGATGTGCAGCGTCGGCATTCAGGCCCCTGATCCGTCGTCCTGGAGGCGTCTTGAGATCGTTGGTACGAAACGCCTGAGGCAAGCGAGTCGGTTGAGGTGCTGGCGGGCGATTGCGAGACCCAGCATCAAACCGCCCAATGCCACAGCAACGGCGGCAGAATCGGTCAATGCCAGTGCGAAGGCTATCGCCGCCGCTACAATCGCACCGGACATCGGCAGTCCATAAACGACCAAAGCGGCGCGAAAAACGTTGTCAGTAGTGAGCGAGACTTCCACGATATCACCAACGGCGCAATGCAAACCGTCGGGGATCAACGCTTCGAGGCAGCGTCTCTCATTTTGTGTCGCGAACAGGCCCGCACCACAGCCTTTGCCGGCTGCACATCGCGGACAGGCCGCACTGGCGCCAACATCAACCATGGCCCGCCTGCCTGGAGCGTCGTCAACAAAGGAGAGAATTTTGCCCTGGGGACTATCCATGCAAAAACCTGCACCAGTATCCGGTTGCCAGGCGTAATAATACCCGCAAACGCATGCCTGTGACTTAATTGGGGAGTACTTGCTGCCTTACAGTGGCCGCATCGACGTGGCGATCTGTTCGACAGTAATTGCCGGTACGTCACCGACGGCCGTCACCTGAAATTCGCCAATCTCAGTGCTATAGGAATTCGATGCGCCAACCCTGGAACGTTGCGCAATCTTTTTGCCCTGGTTTACGACGATGAATACCGACACCTGGGCAAGGCCATCGCTATACAAGATACGGGTCACCGGAGCTCCGCTTCCTGGCAGGTCCTCGCGCTGTGTGGAGACGATCCGAAACCCGGCAGGCAGCCTGCTGTTAGACCACTGCGAGTCCGGTGCCGGCGCCACGTTTCTGCGCGGCTGTGTAAACCAGCGAAAACTCTCCGTGCTGTACGAAGGCGCCACGGCGCTCGGGTGGATCTCTTCACCGAGGCTGATATCGGCGAATTTCACATGTTCGACCGTGGTGCCGTCATCTGCGATCAACTGTCTCTGTAATGGAAATCCCGTCCCGACATCCAGCCAGATGCGGTAACCGAAACGATATCTGTCGTGTGGCCGTATGGCTAACAAAGCCGCCTTTCGACCTGCTACGCGGTCTTTACGCACAATTGATAGGTCGTATTCGTTGTTGAACGGAACATCGCTGGACGGCAGTGCAGAAAACAACGTGCTCTGGTCATTCCATTCCTCGACGAGCACCGATTCCTGGTCCGGCAAAATGCAATGCACTACATTACCGTTACGGATGATCTCCAGCCCGTTGCCTTCCTGGATGCTGACCCGCTCCCGAATGACTCCGTCCGCAACCACGTGCACCACCCTGAATACTTCATGGGTGCCATCCTGCAGGCGAATGACGGTGCCTTCGTAGTTGGTCGTCTTTACTGCTTTTGCCATCCGCCACAACCAGTCGTTGGGTCCGTCACTCTGCGCGCTTGCAACCGACGACAAAAGCGCTAGCACGGCCAGTGCAAGGCACTCTGCAGCGGTCCGTTTTTTTCTACGCATGATCACGCTGCCTAAAGTGTCTGCTCGTCGGGCGATTGGGTCGATTCTCCGGCCGCCTGGTCGTCAGATCTGTCAGGCAATTCCTCTTCAGCATCAAGTTCTTCCACCCAGCCTTGACCCTGCAGTGAAACCAGCCGCGCATTGACGCTGCCGGCAGCCAGATCCAACCAGGTGGCCCCGTGGCTCAGACGATACTCACGCAGCATTGGGTCTGGCGCGTCGGGAACGGTGTAGGCGACTTCGGGCGCGATACTGTCGGCAACGTCGTTAATTGCTGCTGCATCAGGCTGATCCGAAGTTACGAGCGTCTGCTGCAAGCCAAAAATGGCCGCCAGCGCTACGGTCGCTGCAATTGCGACACCTCCCAGGGGGCGCACATAGCGCCGCGCTGCCTGCCCAACTACCTCGGTTTCTTCAGGCAGGGGCCTCTCATCGACATCAGCGGCGATTCTCTCCCGTAAACGCTCCATTCCCGGAATACTGCGCTCGCCGCGAATCAACCGGCCGGTCGTCAGAAAATCGGCCACCTGTTGTCTCAATTCACCATCCTGGCTCATTCTGCGCAATAGCATTTCTGCTTCGTTCTCAGGTAACTCGCCGTCAACAAACGCTGAAATTTGCATTCTTATTGCGTCATTCATATTCCACCACATGCAGGCTGCCGCCCGCCTTCTTATCGAATCAGGGCTCCGACTTTTTTACCAATCGCGTCGCGGGCCCTGAAAATCCTCGACCGCACAGTTCCAACGGGACAGTCCATCGTCTGTGCGATCTCCTCATAACTCATGCCATCCAGTTCACGTAGAATTATCGCCGTTCTGAGATCATCCGGCAGCGCCGCAATAGCACGCTCCAATGTCTCTCGCAGTTCGTTGCTAATCGCCACCCCTTCAGGGGTATCTGTCTCCTTGAGCTTTGCCTGTAAATCGTATTGCTCCGGATCCTGCAGGTCGAGTTCGATGTCCAATGGCCGCCGGCGCTGTGCCGCAAGGTAGTTCTTGGCGGTATTCACAGCAATTCGATACAGCCAGGTATAAAACGCACTGTCGCCGCGAAATCGCGGCAAGGCCCTGTACGCCTTGATAAATGCTTCCTGCGTAATATCCAGAGCCTGTTCCTGATCACGCACATAACGCATCACCAAATTGACAATCTTGTGTTGGTACTTGAGTACCAGCAAATCAAACGCTCCCTTGTCACCTTTCTGAACGCGTTTGACCAGTTTGGTGTCTGTCGATTCACTCGACATGCGGTCGGGCTCTGCCGATATCGATGCACAGCCGCTCGACTCCGGGATAGACCGACCGGGTGCTCGAAAGTTCTCTTAGATAAGTTCTAAAGATGCGCATTCTGTGAGTCAGTTCCGCTGCCCCCTTATAACCAAAACCATGCATAAAACTGCCATTGCATGGTAGCAGCTTCAGGAGGCCGCTCCAAAATGTCGCCAGATCACCTGCAGCAGCCGCCATTGCTTGTTTTCCCGACCGTTGCCGCACATTAGCTCGGCAAATCGCAAGCCGTCCGAGGACTCGATTCTGAGCCAGGCCAGGCGCCCCAGTACAACGCTCCCCGCGAGCAGTGTTGCAGCCTGACTGTCACCGCTGTCTGAAATGAGTGCGACCTTGCCTGCACTGTCGAGCCGCAACCGACGATACCGCGAGTACGCTTTGCACATAAGCAGCAACTCTCGCATGCTGATGACGGACCAGAGCAGGCTTGCAGCGAGCGCCATGGCCAAATTCATGGGTAAGGTCAGGATCATCATGATCCCCAGGATCGTTGCCAGGGCGCCGGTTAGCAGCACAGTGCAACGCAACACCGGATCAGTCTGGAGTTCGATTGAGAATACATTTGACGACACGAGCGAGCGGTTCCGCGGCAGGCTTTTCCTTGTGCAACAGATACCGGATCAATTCACGATTTGACAGCTCCAAAAGCGCGCGAAACGCTTCCTTTTCGGTCTCACTGGTGGTGCTGTAGTGCCGATCGAGGTAGTCGAGCAACAACTCGTCGAGTTCGCGCATGCCTCGTCGACACTGCCACCGCATTAGCCCGACCTGAGCGCGATTTCCGTCGCGTCCGGCTAGCACGGTGGACAACGCGAGCATGGCGAGCTACCAGGCGGTCTTTTTTTCAATGGCGGCGCTCTACCAGCATCTTCTTGGTTTCGGCGATCGCCTGGGCAGGGTTCAGGCCCTTGGGACAGGTCTGCGTGCAATTCATGATCGTATGGCATCGGTACAGCCGGAACGGATCCTCCAGCTCATCGAGACGCTCACCGGTCGCCTCGTCACGGCTATCAACCAGCCAGCGATAGGCTGCGAGCAGCGCGGCCGGTCCAAGATATCGATCGCTGTTCCACCAGTAGCTGGGACAACTGGTCGAACAACAGGCACAGAGGATGCACGCGGCCGGTTGATTAATGAGGTGCTGGTCGTCTTCACTTTGCAAACGCTCCCGATCGGCAGGTGGCGGTGTGCGAGTCTGCAGCCACGGTTTGATCGATGCGTATTGCGCATAGAAATCTGTCAGGTCCGGTACGAGATCCTTGACGACGCGCAAATGCGGCAACGGGTAGATTTTGATGGCGCCCTTCACGCCATCGATCGTTTGTGTGCAGGCCAGCGTATTGCCGCCATCAATGTTCATGGCACAGGAGCCACATATTCCTTCCCGGCATGAGCGGCGAAACGTCAGTGTCGGATCAATTTCGTTTTTGATCTTGATCAGTGCGTCAAGAACCATCGGCCCGCAACTGTCCATGTCAATCTCGTAGGTGTCTACGCGCGGGTTTTCGTCACTGTCCGGATCATAACGATAGACCGCGAAATTCCGTACGTTGCTCGAACCATTCACGGCAGCAAAGTGTTTGCCCTTTTTCATTCGTGAATTTGATGGCAGTCTGAATTCAGCCAAAACCGGAACTCCCCGATGGCCCAACGAAGTTAAATGGATGGACCACTAATAGACTCGAACTTTCGGCGGCACACGCTCGACTTCATCGGTTAAGGTTTCCTGGTGTACCGGACGGTAGTCGATTTCCACCTTGCGATCGGCATCAACCCACGCCAGCGTGTGCTTGATCCAGTTTTCGTCGTCGCGATCCGGGTAGTCTTCGCGCGCGTGCGCACCGCGACTCTCCAGCCGGTTCGCCGCCGACTCAATCGTCGCTAGCGCATTGAGTAACAGATTCTCGAGTTCCATCGTTTCAACGAGATCGGTATTCCAGATCAGTGATCGATCCGCAAGCCTGACGTAATCGATTGTCGAAAGCGTTTGCTGCAGGAGAGCAACACCTTCACGCAATGATTCTCCCGTGCGGAACACAGCCGCATGGTTCTGCATCACCTTCTGCATTTGCAGACGAATCTCCGCCGTGGATCGGCTGCCGTCGGCATTGCGGAGTCGATCGATCCGCTGCACGCTGTTTTGCCCGGCATCCGCAGCCAACTCCTTGTGCCGTGCACCTGCCGCCAGTGTCTCGGCACAGCGATGCGCTGCAGCGCGACCGAAGACGACCAGGTCAAGCAGGGAATTTGAGCCGAGTCGATTAGCGCCATGCACCGACACGCACGCCGCCTCGCCGACAGCCATCAGACCCGGCACAACCGCTTCCGGATCGCCATCCCTGAGCGTAACGACCTCGCCATGGAAGTTGGCCGGTATGCCACCCATGTTGTAATGCACTGTCGGCAACACGGGGATAGGAACTTTGGTCACGTCGACGCCCGCGAATATCCGCGCCGTCTCGGCAATGCCGGGCAGACGATCTTCAATGACTTGCTGTCCGAGGTGTTCCAAATGCAGGTGTATGTGGTCCTTGTCGGGGCCAACGCCGCGCCCCTCGTTTATCTCTATAGTCATGGAACGGCTAACCACATCCCGCGAAGCAAGATCCTTGGCATTTGGCGCATAACGCTCCATGAAGCGCTCGCCGTCCGAGTTGGTCAGGTAGCCACCCTCGCCTCGCACTCCTTCTGTGATCAGCATCCCGGTGCCATAGATCCCGGTCGGGTGGAATTGCACAAACTCCATGTCCTGCACGGGTAGCCCGGCACGCAATACCATCGCATTGCCGTCACCGGTGCAGGTATGTGCCGATGTGCATGAAAAATACGTTCGCCCATAGCCGCCAGTCGCGAGAATGACCTTGTGCGAGCGGTACCTGTGCAGACGGCCGGTCGCGAGATCGATTGCGACGACACCACGACAAGCGCCGTTTTCCATGATCAGGTCAACAGCGAAATACTCGACGAAAAACTCGGCATCGTGCTTCAGCGACTGCTGATACAAGGTGTGCAGCATGGCATGGCCCGTGCGATCAGCGGCGGCACAAGTGCGTTGCGCCGTCCCCTCACCGAAGTGCGTTGTCATACCACCAAACGGCCGCTGATAAATGCGTCCGTCTTCGGTGCGTGAAAAAGGCACGCCGTAGTGCTCAAGTTCGATAACGGCCTCAGGCGCCTCCTTGCACATATACTCGATCGCATCCTGATCGCCGAGCCAGTCGGAGCCCTTGACCGTGTCGTACATGTGCCAGCGCCAGTCATCCTCTCCCATGTTGCCGAGCGCCGCACTGATGCCGCCTTGAGCAGCGACTGTGTGGCTGCGCGTCGGGAAAACCTTGCTGATGCAAGCCGCCCTGAAGCCGGCTTGCGCCAGACCGAGCGTCGCCCGCAAGCCGGCACCGCCAGCGCCGATCACGACGACGTCGTAACTGTGGTCGATAAATTCGTAGTCACTCATGCGCCTGATCCGATCATGAGAATTGCATAAACAGCCGTAATCGCCACGAGCACATGGGCAAACCGGGACAGCAGCAGAGCAACGATCTTAACTGCGCGTGCGTGCACGTAGTCCTCAATAACGACCTGCACACCCAGATAAGAGTGATAGCCTAGTGTCAGGCACAAAACACAAAGCAAGACAGCGTTCAGTGGCTGCGCGATGAACGCAAGCACATCGGTATAAACAAGTCCGTTGCGAATAACCAGCGCGAAGATGAACCACAGACCCAGCAACAACAATGCCACCGAAGACACACGTTGCGCCCACCAATGTTCGGTACCGTCTTTTGCCGTTCCCAGCCCCAGCACTCGTCCCAGTGGCGTCCTTAGACTCATGACACTATCTGCCAGAAACTGCCGGTTACCAGGACAGTCGCAACGATGACGAAGTACGCCGACGCAATGACATGCCTTACTTCGAAACCACGGCCGGAATCCCATACCAGGTGACGAACGCCATTCATCAGATGAAAGAAAAACGCGAAACTCCAACCGATCAACAACAGACGGCCCAATGGCGAGGCCATCAATTCGACAAATCGCTCGTACTCAGCCGATCCGGCCGCAGCGGCGACCAACCAGACCACCAATACGATCAAACCCATGGACATCGCTACGCCGGTCACCCGGTGCAGGATTGACAGCGTCATCGTAATCGGCCAGCGGTAGATCGAGAGATGAGGTGATAAAGGTCTTTCAGTATGTCTCATAACCTATTGAAAACCCATTATTTTTGTTAAAAGTCTATGCAGCGACCGGCCTTTTCCCAGTCCCCGTATCGAGTCGGATCAGGGCCATCGCGCCCGCCAAGTTCAGTCGGCGCCGAGTACGGTTCATCGTGCGTCGGGTTATCATCTCGACTCGTCGGTTCCTTGTGAGCATTGGGAATCGTCGTTTCGACCTCATTGTCTGGATTAGGTTCAGGCATCGCGAAAGTATGCCAGACACAGGATCGAGATGTCAGAGTTCCCTTATACAACGATTCAGGTAACCGGCGATGACGCCTTCGAGTTCCTGCAGGCTCAACTTGCTGCTGATCTGCGCAATCTTGCAGACGCCAAATTGTCAGCCTGGTGTAACCCGAAGGGCCGGGTAATCTGCCTGATGCGCGTTGCGAAGACCGCAACAGGCTACGCCTTGATACTTCCCGCCGAACTCGCCGATCATGTCGTACGTCGGCTGACAATGTTCCGTTTTCGAGCCAGGGTCGAATTTGCGGCTCATGATGCGATCGCTGAAGAACTTGGAGTAGCTCGCGACTACGAGAGCTGGAGACTGGGGAATCTCCGTGCAGGAATTCCCGAGATATTGGAGGCACAGGCAGAAAAGTTCACGCCGCACATGCTCAATCTCGATCTACTGGGCGCTGTCAGCTTCGACAAGGGTTGTTATCCCGGCCAGGAAGTCGTCGCGCGTACCCACTACCGTGGCGCCACCAAACGGCGCTGCCTGAGATTCGAGAGCGACGAACCTGTGTCACCCGGTGATAAGATATCTGACGGCGAGCGCGATGTTGGCGAAGTACTGAACGCGATCGGTAACGAATTACTCGCCGTCATATCTGCGGATAGAACCGATGTCGCCCCAAACATTGGCGGTGTTGCATTGGTGCACCTACCCTTGCCATATCAATAAACAACCAAAACAACGCGGAGAAAACAATGATCCGTTACATAAAAATCGCTCTTGCCGCTTCTGTCTCACTGTTCTGCCTCATGTACGCGCTGCAAAACGTTGTCAATCTCGAGGCAGCCAATTGGTTCGTTGCTTATACGACCGGCATGGAGGGCCATGAAAAATATCCCTCACATTTCGGGCCGGCGATCAGCGCCCCAGCCATTCACACAATCATGCTATGGATCATCATTGCACTTGAACTAGCTGCTGGCCTGTTGGCGGCAAAAGGGGCGATCGACCTCTTCAGGGCTCGAAACGCAAGCGCTGATGAGTTTAACGGTGCCAAGACCTACGCAATTGCCGGCTGTGGCCTCGGTATCGTCATCTGGTTCGGGCTTTTCTCGGCTATTGGCGGCGCTTACTTCCAGATGTGGCAAACAGAAGCGGGTGGCGGAGCGCTGGAGAATGCCTCCATGTTTTCGTTACAGCTTGGAGTTCTCTGGCTGTTGATCAGCCAGAAAGACAGCTAATCGAACACTTCCGGCCGCATATGCGGGAACAGCAGTACATCGCGAATCGACGCTGAGTCTGTAAACAGCATGACGAGTCTGTCGATGCCGACACCAATACCGGCCGCTGGTGGCATGCCATATTCGAGCGCACGAATGTAATCGTGATCAAACGCCATCGCTTCGTCATCGCCAGCAGCTGCACTCACCACCTGTGCGCGGAATCTCTCTGCCTGATCTTCAGGATCATTCAACTCGGAGAAGCCGTTGGCAATCTCCCGGCCAGCGACAAAGAACTCAAAACGATCCGTCAGAAATGGATCATCGTCATTGCACCGCGACAGAGGTGAGACTTCGGTCGGGAACTGAGTTACGAAAGTCGGTTGACGCAGCCTGGCTTCGCCGGTTTTCTCAAAAATCTCAATCTGCAATTTTCCCGGACCGTAATTGTCCTTGACCGGAATGCCAAGATTCTCACAGACGCTGCGCAAATAATCACGATCGCGAAGTCGTGAAGGGTCAAGATCCGGATTGAATTGCAGGATGACATCGGCCACAGTCATGCGCGCGAATGACTGTGAAAAATCGAATTCCTCGTCCTGATATGCAACCACCGTGGAGCCCAGAATCGAATTGGACATTCCCTGCAGCATTGCTTCGACCATTTTGATCAGGTCCTCGTAATCCGCGTAAGCCCGGTATAACTCAAGCATCGTGAATTCAGGATTGTGCTGCGCCGACACTCCTTCGTTGCGAAAGCTCCGGTTGATCTCGTAAACACGCTCAAATCCTCCGACAATCAGCCGTTTCAGGTTCAACTCCGGCGCGATCCGGAGAAACAACGACATGCCGAGCGCATTGTGATGCGTCTTGAATGGTCGCGCGATCGCCCCACCTTGCGTCGTCTGCAGCATCGGAGTTTCGACTTCGAGATAATCCTGCGAATCCAGGAAGGCGCGAATGTATGCAATGACAGCCGAGCGCGTGCGAAATACGCTGCGACTCTCCTCATTCATGATCAGGTCGACGTAACGTTGCCGGTATCGGGTTTCCTGATCAGCGAGACCATGAAATTTTTCGGGCAGCGGTCGCAGCGATTTTGTGATCAGGCGAATTTCGGCTGCCATTACGGTCAGTTCGCCGGTTTTGGTCTTGAACAGCGGACCTTTCGCCGCGACGATATCGCCGACATCCCATTTCTTGAAATCCTGGTACACGCCCTCGGCAAGTCGGTCACGCTCAAGTAGCAACTGTATCTGTCCGGACCGATCCTGCAGCTTGACGAAACTGGCCTTGCCCATTACGCGCTTGACCATCATGCGGCCCACTACATCGACTTCGATATTTTCGCCGCGCAGGGTTTCGTCGTCCTGGCCGCCGTAGGTCAGATGCAGTTCTTCGGCCACCGCATTGCGCCGGACGTCATTGGGGAACGCGACACCACGCTCGCGCAATGCACCGAGTTTGCGTCGTCGCTCTGCGATTAGCTTGCTTTCGTCCTGATGTCTGTCGTCTGTCACCGGCTTTCCGTGTTGGTCCACATTTACAGTCCTTGCTTGAGACTGGCTTCAATAAAATTATCCAGACCACCATCAAGAACAGCCTGAGTGTTACCGGTTTCGACACCAGTACGCAAATCCTTGATGCGACTCTGATCGAGGACGTAGTTGCGAATCTGGCTGCCCCAGCCCACATCGGCTTTGCCTTCTTCCACGATGGACGCCTCAGCACGGCGTTTTTGCTTCTCCAATTCGTACAATTTAGCCTTAAGTTGATTCATCGCCGTTGCCTTGTTCTTGTGCTGCGAGCGGTCATTCTGGCACTGCACGACAGTATTGGTCGGCTGGTGTGTAATGCGCACGGCCGATTCGGTGCGATTGACATGCTGGCCACCGGCACCACTCGCGCGATACACATCGATGCGCAGATCTGACGGATCGATTTCGATATCGATGCTGTCATCCACTTGCGGAGATACGAATACCGATGCAAACGATGTGTGACGGCGGTTGCCGGAATCGAACGGCGATTTGCGCACCAAGCGATGCACGCCGGTTTCAGTACGCAACCAGCCATACGCGTATTCACCAATCACATGCACGGTGACGCTCTTGATTCCTGCGACCTCTCCAGCCGACACCTCGATAACCTCGGCCTTGAATCCGTGCGCCTCGCCCCAGCGCAGATACATACGCAACAGCATATCGGCCCAGTCCTGCGCCTCTGTGCCGCCCGCGCCGGATTGAATATCGAGATACGCGCTATTGACGTCCATCTCACCCGAGAACATACGGTGAAACTCAAGCGCTGCAAGTCGCGTTTCGAATGTGGCAAGGTCGCGCGTTACTTCGTCAACGGTATCGCCGTCATCTTCTTCGAGCGCCAGAGCGAGTAGCTCTTCGGCCTCGTTGAGGCCCGATGACATCTCGTCGAGCAACATCACAACCTGTTCGAGTTGCGCGCGTTCCTTACCCAGGGCCTGCGCGCGCTCTGGATGGTTCCACACGTCGGGTTGTTCGAGTTCGCGCTGGACTTCGGTTAACCGCTCCGCTTTGCCTCCGTAGTCAAAGATACCCCCTCAACGCAGTGCTGCGCTCGGCGAGGTCGGCGATTGACTGTCTGATCTGACTGACTTCCATGATGTAATCCGGCGTGGAAACCGCGCGATATTATCACGCGTCGACCGCGCGTAGCGGGGCAATTTGCTCAACGATCAATTGTGCCGTTTCCACTCCGCGAAACTCGTTTACGTCGAGCCTGTAGGCAAGCTGCACCGTGTCACGATATTGAGGCCCTGCCTGGTTGAATGCGATTGCATCAACGGCGTCGCCACCGGCGACCGGTCGGACGCGAAGTTTCAGGTGATGCTCGCCGACCGTCCGTTGTTCGAGTACTGCAAAATCGCCGCACCAGGTCGGTTCCGGAAAGGCCGAGCCCCAGGGTCCAGCTTCACGTAGCGACCGGGCGAAACGCAGATTGAACGCCGTGCCCGGGAGTCCCCCGTCGGTGACGATGGCGCCGCTGAAATCGGCCTCTGGGTACAGGCGTGTCAACTGCTGTGATGCAGCGCTGCTGAACCCATCGAAATCACTTTCTGCAATCGTCAGCCCGGCAGCCATCGCGTGGCCGCCAAACTGTTCAATCAACCCGGGGTTCGCGCTCGACACCGCTTCGAGCAAATCGCGGATGTGAACACCGGGAACTGACCGCGCCGAGCCTTTGATAAAACCGTTCGCTTCGCGAGCAAAAGCGATGACGGGTCGATGACAGCGCTCTTTAACGCGCGCAGCGATGAGCCCGACCACGCCCTGATGCCAGTTCTTGTCATAGAGGCAAACGCAGGCTGGCCAGTCACGGACATTCATTGCATCGACGTACGCAAACGCCTGCTCGCGCATGGTCGCCTCGATGTCCCGACGTTCGCTATTGATCTGCTCCAGATTTCGCGCGTGTTGTGCCGCTACTGCGTCATCTTCAGTCAGCAGGCATTCAATGCCTACCGACATGTCTTCGAGTCGCCCGGCCGCGTTGATGCGCGGAGCGACGACAAAACCAAGATCCGTGCTTACCGTGCGCGCAAGTTGTCGGCCGGATTGAGTCAACAGCGCGCGTATTCCGGCGACGGTATTGCCGGCGCGTATGCGCATGAGCCCCTGCTGCACCAGGATGCGGTTGTTGTGGTCGAGCGGCACGACATCGGCCACCGTGCCGAGTGCCACAAGGTCGAGAAAGCCCGCAGGGATTTTTGCGGCGGCGTCATTGCCACTTTTCTGCAACGCCCGCCCCAGCGCTGCCATCACATAGAACGCCACACCAACGCCGGCAAGATTGCGACTGGGAAACCGGCTGCCAGCAAGATTTGGGTTGACGATCACGGCTGCCTCCGGCAATTCACCGCCTGGCAGGTGATGATCGGTCACCAGGACCGGAATACCGAGCGCATTCGCTTGCAGAACACCGGCAATGCTTGACACGCCGTTGTCGACGGTCACCAGCAAAGCAGGCGCCCGGTCCGCGACGACGCGCACGATCTCGGGCGTCAATCCATAACCGAACTCGAATCGATTCGGCACCAGGTAATCAACATCAGCAAAACCGAATGCGCGCAAACATCGCAACATGAGCGCTGTACTGGTGGCACCGTCAACGTCAAAATCGCCGATGACAACAATTCGCTGGTCACGCTTATCGAGCAGTAGCTCAACGGCGGCATCAATATTCTCAAGCGAGCTGACCGGCGCAAGACGCCCAAGCCCATAGTCGAGCTGTGATGCGCTGGTCACACCGCGCATCGCATACAGCCGCGCAAACAGTGCATCAATATCGTCAAGCTCAGCCAGGATCGCCGGGTCAGGCGAGGACCGGGTCACGATCGGTCGTGGTTTTTTCATTGCGCAGCGTTCTCTAACAGTGGTGAACGTCGGCGCCAGAAGCGTAACGAATCCTTGCTCACGATGTCAGCCCTGATTCCATCACGGAACATCAGAATCAACCGGCTCAGCCGGCCCGATTTGAGCGCCTCACGCAATTCCGTCAGGCAACACCGCAACTGTTCTGCTGCATCGTCCGACGGCGAAACCACTGCGACAAATCCTGCGACTGACGCTCCCAGACAACGTGCGATCGAGCCAGGCCAGGGTTCAACGACCCCGGTATTGCTGTACCAGTACCCCTTCAGTAGCGGGTCGTCACAGAATAGCGGTGGATGCGGCCGAGCCTTTTGCTCTGGCGCCATGCCGCCACCCCAAAACCACAACGAGTTGATCGGCTGCAGACCGTTGGCCTGACGTTGGAGATTCACTTCGTGGTCGTGCAATGCCATTTCGACTTCACTGAGCAAATTGCGGTATGTACCCGTATTGTCGCCGGCGGGCATGAAATCGTCCGGTCTGTTTTGATTTACAACACTGGCTGGCAAGCGCGCCGTCGCGATCGGATCGCTCGCCCGCAAGTATCCGTACGCGCCTATGCGAGCAAATCCGAAGCCCGAATCGCGTGCCAGTACACGCTGCAGGTGATCGAACAGCGGCCGGAGATCTGCGTTTGGTGCCTCAGTGTGCGGCTGTGCATGCAGTCGAAGGTGATCCAGACGTGGCTCGAGACATACCGGTTCGGCTGCCGCTATCCACACGGTTGGCCGATCTCCTGTCTGGCCCCACATGCGTAATGCGGCCTGTCCAGAATCTGGATATGGCAGGTTCAGGGCCTGCAGAATGCTGCTTAGCAATTCCCCGGGTTCTGCTGCAAGTCGCGGCAATGATCTGGCAAGCCAGCTCCGCAAACGCCGATCCTGCAGTCGTCCACCGCCAACGGCCGGCAACACAATGACCGCCGCCGATTTGTCATATGATAGTGCCACGTATTCCTGTCCGGACCAGCCCTGTTGAGTGGGCAAATCGATTTCGCATTCGACTTGCCCGGCGATGTGTGCTTTGTATCATGGCAACCCGGCACACGCACGGTAGCGACGAGCTGTTTTGAAAATCACACAGGAAATGCCGACGAAGGTGACGATTCACAGCGTGACCGATGGCGCAATATGTATTGGTGACAAAATTTACCGGCAAACGATTGCGCTGACTGCAGACAAGGTTTTTGACGAGTGGGCCGGTAAGGCGGTCACGCAACTGACCGAGGCTGATTTTCTGCCGCTGCTTGAAAACAACATCGAGGTGATCGTCCTCGGCACCGGACCCGGCAACATCCTTCCGCACCGTGATCTTGTTTTTGCGCTCGCCCGCCGCGGTATTGGCCTGGAATTCATGGATACGCCGGCAGCCGCGAGAACATTCAATGTGCTGGTTGGCGAAGGGCGATCTGTAGCCGCGGTTTTGTATATCGGGCCGGGGAAACAAGAACCGGCCTGAATTTGCTCGAGCATCGCAAGTAGCGACACGATGATGTTCCACTGGCTTCGCGCTATCTCGCTGGCAGATACTGTCGCGGATTCACCGGCTTGCCATTGCGCCTGATCTCAAAGTGCAGTCTCGCCTTGCGTTCCGGCCCCTCACCCATGGTCGCAATACGCTGGCCCTTCCTGATCGTCTGGCCTTCTTTCACCAATAGCGACGCGTTGTACCCGTAGGCGCTGAGGTAGGTATCGTTGTGCTTGAGGATAATGAGCTGGCCGTAACTTATGAGTCCACCGCCGGCATAGACGACGCGGCCCGCGGCCGCAGCCAGAACGGGCTGGCCGGCACTGCCACTGATCAGAATTCCAGTGCCCGTACCCGGCTTGCCGCCAAAACCGACACTGACCTTGCCAACGGTCGGCCAGGCCCACGGCGGTGGCGGCTGCGCCGGGATCCTGGGCAGCGACTGCGGCGCTTTGCTGCGGCTTGATGCAGACGACCGTGATGTCTGGCCCGCCGGCGGCGTGAGACGAATGACCTGTCCTGGATGAATCAATGAGCCGTCGCCGAGCTTGTTCCAGCTGGCAACCTCGGCTGGATCCTTGCCGTATCGCCAGGCAATGGAGAACAGGGTTTCTCCGCTACGAACGATGTGCGTATCGGGCCGGGAATGATCCCACCGAACGGCCGATCCGCACGATACCAGCAGGAACCCCGCAAACAGGACAGTTACACAGCGAAAGCCCACCAACGTACGCCTCTGCTGGCCGGCACCATCCATCAACCACGAACCATTAGCCACGCTATGACCACGGCGGCAATCACGACGACAGCCCACCCGATGCCCTCGACATACTTCTTCAGTGTCGAGTCGAGCTTGTCACCCCCCAGCACGACCAGTCCCGCAACCAGGAAAAAGCGCGCGCCGCGGCCAATCAGCGAAGCAAACATGAACACAGGAAAACTCAGGGCAGCAACGCCTGCCGCGATAGTGAAGACCTTATATGGGATGGGTGAGAACCCGGCGACAAATATCGCCCAGAACCCGTAACTATCGAACCAGGCGCGACTCGTTTCGTAGGCAGACCAGTATCTGGAATCGGCAAGCCATGGCTCAATCCACTCGAACGCCAGGTAGCCAATCGCGTAGCCAGCGGCACCGCCAAGCACCGAAAAAATCGTCGCATTGGCAGCAAAGCGCCAGGCGCGCGGGCGGTTTGCAAGGCACATCGGCGCCAGCATGACATCGACCGGAATCGGAAAAAACGACGACTCGGCAAAGCTCAGCGCCGCAAGATAGCGCTCAGCATATCGGTGCCGGGACCAGGCGAGCACTCGCACATACAGGGGTCCAAACAGCGGCACCATCAGGTCCCTGCGACCGGTTGGAAATTTGATATAGAATTGACTTGAATAAACCGATATATCATATTGATTACTATCATTTATTTACCTTGTACCAATGGTACAAAACTGACCGCACCCAGCGAGACCCGCTCGAAACGGTCACCCCTGCGAGTCACCAGCGTCAGCTCCTGGCGTCCCGGTGCGCCTATCGGAATGACCATGCGGCCTTCTGGCGCCAGTTGCTGCAGCAGTTTCTCGGGCAATACCGACGCGGCCGCAGCGACAATAATGCCATCGTACGGCGCATACTTGGACCAGCCTTCCCAGCCGTCGCCGGGTCGAAACTGCACGTTATAAATATCGAGCTGACTCAATCGCTGGCGCGTCTTGCGCAGCATCTCAGGCAGACGTTCAACCGAATAGATCTTCTTCACCAGCGGCGCCAGCACTGCTGTCTGGTAGCCGCAGCCAGTACCAACCTCAAGCACGGTTTCGCCCTTGAATCCATCCAGCAGCGCTTCGGTCATAAGTGCCACGACATACGGCTGACTAATGGTCTGCCCCTGTCCGATCGGCAACGCCGTATCCTCATAGGCACGGCTGGCCAGAGCTTCGTCTACAAACAGGTGCCGTGGAACATTGCGGATTTGATGCAGTACGGCTGCATGACGAATACCGTGATCCATAAGCCGCTGTACAAGCCGGTCACGAGTCCGCGCCGATGTCATACCGATACCGCGTATGCCATGGCGGGCATCAATCACTTTGCAGCCACTCCGCCAGCCTCGGCACCGCATCATGTCTGGTCAAATCGACTTTGAGCGGGGTTACAGCAACCGCACCCTTTTCAATCGCGTAGAAATCCGTGCCCTCCCCGGCATCCTGACCCTTGCCGGCGGGTCCAACCCAGTAGATCTGCTGCCCGTGTGCATCCTCAGATTGGACGATTGGCTCCGATTGGTGCCGAAAGCCGAGGCGCGTTGCGAAGATGCCATTGAGTTCTGCGTAGGGCTTGTTGGGAACGTTGACGTTCAGGATGACGTCCGAGGGCAGCGCGGCCCGCTCCAGGCGTCCAACCAGTTCGGCCGCAATCCGGGCCGCCGCATCGAAATGCTGCAAATTCTGGCCGACCAATGACACCGCAATCGTTGGCAGACCAAGAAAGCGTCCCTCCATTGCGGCCGCGACCGTACCCGAATAGATGACGTCGTCGCCAAGATTAGCGCCATGGTTTATGCCTGAGACGACCAGGTCAGGTTCTTCGTCGAGAAAGCCGGTCAGGGCGAGATGTACGCAATCCGACGGCGTGCCGTTGACGCTATAGCGATTCTCGGCAATCTTCGAAACACGCAATGGAGTGTCGAGCGTCAACGAACTGCTAGCCGCGGAGCGATTGCGGTCCGGCGCCACGACTACCACGTCCGCGATCTTCGACAGCGCTTCGGTCAGCACAGTGATTCCGGTCGCCAGATACCCGTCGTCGTTGGATACGAGAATTTTCATTCTATTTGTGGGCGACCGCGCTTGTTTGGCTGCTTGAGACCGGGCCACTATACTCAATGTTTATCCTGCACCATAGCTTCAGAGAGTGATCCCTTGGCCGCCGATAATACCGACCTGTTTCGCCGTGCTATGTCAGGCACGAAACCGCTGCAAACTGAGCAGCGCGCCGCGACGCCCGGCCACAAGCCGGCACCAAAAGCCCGGTTTACGCGCGCCGACGAAGCTGAGGTCCTGCGTGAGAGCATGCTGGCAGGGGCAAAAACAACGCCGCCCGACGACGCCGACAACATGCGCTTTCATCGACCGTCAGTCGATCGCCGCAGCATGCGCAAACTCGCACGTGGCGGATACAGCATCCAGGCTGAGATCGATTTGCATGGGATGACCGTCGCCGAAGCGAAGCCGCGACTAGCTGATTTCATCGAACACTGTGTAGCCAATGGCCAACTGTGCGTGCGCATTGTGCACGGTAAAGGGCTTGGATCGGGCAATCGCGGTCCGGTGCTGAAGCGCAGCGTGAATCGCTGGCTGAGACAGTGGGATAATGTGCTGGCATTCGTTGCCGCGCGGCAGGTAGACGGCGGCGCGGGCGCTGTTTATGTGTTGTTGCAACGCGTCTGAAGACGCTTCTGGATTTCGTCCCCGGAACTGAAGGGGGGCCTTTTGCGCGCGAGCGACTAGGCCTGCACCGCTGATTGGGTCCGTGCCAATTCGCGCAGCACGGCCGTTGCGAAGCCGCCGCGGTACAGCGAGAACTCCAGTCGCAGAGCATCGACCTGAAACTCCCAGCGCAGATCGCGTACCGGAAGTCGCAGCGCGCGGCTTGCAGCAGTCACTCTGGCGCGCAGCAATCCGTCGACCAGATCCTCGTGCCGGCCGGTCACATCACGCTCCAATGTGGCGGCGATCTTCGTTCCTAGCGGCGCCTTGTCACCCCACATTGTTGCGCTCGGGTGAATATCCAGCGCCAGACATCGCGCAACAAGCTCATCACTCACCTCATCTACCGCGAACACGCTCCCGGATTCATCGAGGTTCGCAAGCTCACCGGGCAATATCGTGTTCCACGTGCCCTGACTGACTCGCGTCGCCAATATCTCATTGAACAGAAACGAACGAGCAGCCGACATCGCAATACTTCGCCTGGATCGCGTCAAGCGGCGCCCGGAGAACAGGGCACCTGCCAGATCCATGTTGCCGCCGTCGCGGCCAAAGCGCTGCTCACCGAAATAATTCGGCACGCCGTCGCTGCGGATTCTCGCAAGACGCCCAACGATGGCTTCACGCCGCGATGCAATGTCATGGCCGCGCAATACGATCCTGAACACGTTTCTTCGGTGCGTACCGCGCTTGAGTTTGCGGCGGTGTACCCGGTGCTCGAGGATCCGCACCCCAGCCGTGACGAATGTCTGCCAGTCGGTGCCGTCGCGGCCGGGCCGGCGCACGCTGAACCATTGCCGGGTAATAGCGTGACGATCCTTGAGTCCGCTGAAGCCGACATCGCGTAGCGGCACGCCCGCGTGTTGTGCAAGACAAAGAGCGACCCACTGTGTGTTGGCCGAAGTCTTCTCGACCCACAGAAAATCGTGCTCACCGTCCCCACTAAGATCGAATGAGAGCTCTTCGGTAACCTCGAAGTCCGCCGGTGTCGAGCGGATCACGGCTGAAAACAACACAGGACCCAGCGCGCGCTCCCAATCAGGGATGGGCGTCTGCGACGCTAAGGAACCTCTGATCAATTATTTCACGGCTGCGCCGGTGGCGGATAGGTCGAAGAACAAGGCGCAATGGCGAAAACATACCCATAGGTCTGTCGAGTCATTGCAACGCCGTTATTCGGCCTATCCGCCCCGGCCCGAAAAAGCAGGTTCCACATCAATGGGTTGCGGCCCATTTGCGCCGACACGGTGTTGCGGCTCTCGGCAAGGACCAAGGCCATTACCATCGGGCCGCGCCTTGTTTCGGCGCAAATGGCCACGCAACGCAGCTGCGAAATAATTAATCAGAGGTTCCCTAACAATGGAAGGCTCAGTGCGACGCGTCAGCGACGGGCACAACCTGGTAGAAGGTCTCTTTCGGTCCAATCATGCCGAGATCGGTGCGAGCGCGCTCTTCGGCAGCCTCGACCCCTTGCTTCAGGTTGATGACTTCGGCGTCAAGCGCGGCATTTCGATCGCGCAGATCCTGATTCTGCCTGCGTTGCTCGGCCACGGCCACGCGTAATTCGCCGGTCTTCTGATAGCCGTTATCGGAGAGCCAAAGCTGACCATGTAACGTCAGCGCGACGATTCCCAGCGTGACAAGCATCCAGCGCGAAATGACCAAGCCCTACCCCAAGTCCATATCAGTACCGTGCTACGGCGCTTTTACCGAAAACGCCTCGCGAGCGGCATACACAGCCGCACCGCCCAGTTCTTCCTCAATCCGCAACAGCTGGTTGTACTTCGCGATTCGGTCAGAGCGCGACAGCGACCCGGTCTTGATCTGTGTTGCCCGGGTGCCCACGGCGATGTCCGCGATCGTGCTATCGGACGTCTCCCCGGACCGGTGCGAAATAACCGCAGTGTAGTTTGCCTCCACCGCCATAGTAATTGCATCAAGAGTTTCGCTTAAGGTACCGATTTGGTTGGGTTTTATCAATATCGAATTTGCAATTCCATTTTCGATGCCGCGCCTCAGGATGGCGGTATTTGTTACAAACAGGTCGTCACCCACAAGCTGCACGCGGTCGCCAATCGCCTCTGTCAGCAGTTGCCAGCCGTCCCAGTCTTCCTCATCCATGCCATCTTCGATACTAATGATCGGGTAGGCATCGGCCAGTTCCGCCAGATATGCGCTGAATCCGGCCGCATCGAAGCGGCGACCTTCTGCTGCCAGGTCATAGACGCCGTCTGTATAAAACTCGGAACTTGCCACATCCAGGCCCAGCAGAATCTCACCGCCGGGCCTGAATCCGGCCTTTTCGATCGCCGTCATGATGGTATCGAGCGCGGCGCGATTGGACGGCAAATCGGGTGCGAACCCGCCCTCGTCGCCCACGGCCGTATTCAGCCCCTGCTTGCGCAGCACGCCTTTCAAAGCATGGAATATTTCAGCGCCGTAGCGCAGCGCTTCGGAGAAGTTCGGCGCACCGACGGGTAGGATCATGAATTCCTGAATGTCGACATTGTTATCCGCGTGTGCACCGCCATTTATGATGTTCATCGTCGGCACGGGCATTGTCGTATTGCTGCCCAGATGCCGAAAAAGGGATACGCCGTTCGAATTCGCCTCGGCTCGCGCAACTGCCAGCGAGATTGCCAGTAACGCATTGGCACCAAGACGACTCTTGTTATCGGAGCCATCGAGATCGATCATGCGTTGGTCAACAGCGCGCTGATCATCAAAGCTCTCACCCAGCAGTGCATCGCGAAGTTCACCATTGACGTTGGCAACCGCCGTCAGCACACCCTTGCCCAGATAACGCGATTTGTCGCCATCGCGCAGTTCAACTGCCTCGCGTGTACCGGTCGAGGCACCTGAGGGTACGGCGGCGCGGGCAAAGCTGCCATCGACCAGCGCAACGTCGGCTTCAATGGTCGGATTACCGCGAGAATCGAGGATTTCGCGGCCGTGTATTTCTCTGATCTGAATCATAATTGTCCCGCTGCGTTGCAATGCCGCACCACCGCTATGGCCGTGTGACGAATATTGTGATGTGTTGTTTCCGGGCCAGGAATCCTTGCGGCAGCACTACTTTCTACCGCGCAGACTCCTCAATGCCGAGACCGTATTCTGCTTCCTGGTATTGGTTTCGTTTAACGCATTGATCAAGCTCGACCACGGTTTCCAGCAGCGACGACATTTTGTCCAGTGGCCAGGCGTTCGGTCCATCGCTCATTGCGACCGATGGATCCGGGTGTGTTTCCATGAACAGGCCAGCAACGCCTGCTGCCGTCGCCGCACGCGCCAGCACCGGGATGAACTCGCGCTTGCCGCCTGATGACGCACCTTTTGCGCCCGGCAGTTGCACGGAGTGGGTCGCATCGAATACGACCGGACAACCTGTGCCGCGCATTACCGCAAGGCCGCGCATGTCAGTGACGAGGTTGTTGTAACCGAATGAAAAGCCACGCTCACAAACCATAATGTCGGGGTTGCCGGTCGACTTCGCCTTGTCGACGACGTTCTGCATCTCCCACGGCGACAGGAACTGGCCTTTTTTGATATTGACCGGCTTGCCCGCCCCGGCAGCACGTAAAATGAAGTTGGTTTGCCGGCACAGGAACGCCGGAGTCTGCAAAACGTCGGCAACATCGGCAACCTCATCCATGGCCGTGTCTTCATGCACGTCAGTCAGTATCGGCACTTCAATTTGACGCCGTACTTCCGCGAGGATTCGCAGGCCCTCTTCCTGCCCAGGACCACGAAATCCATCTCGCGAACTTCGATTCGCCTTGTCGAAAGACGACTTGAAAACAAACGGCATGCCGAGCCTGGCGCATATTTCCTTGAGAGTCCCCGCCGTATCAATCGTCATGCCTTCGCTCTCGACGACACAGGTACCGGCGATCAGGAAGATCGGTTTTTCGTTGCCAACTTCGAAGCCGCAAAGATTCATGCCCGAGCCGCTCTGGGTAACGCCGCCTCGTGATACTGACGCGTTGCTTTGATAAACCCTATGAACAGCGGATGGCCGTCACGCGGATTTGACGTGAATTCCGGGTGAAACTGGCTGGCCAGGAAGAATGGATGGTCTGGAATTTCCACAACCTCGACGAGATCATCGACCGACACGCCTGAAAAGTGCAAGCCGGCTTCGCCGAGCCGGGACCGGTAGTGGTTGTTCACCTCATAGCGATGTCGATGGCGCTCTTCAATTATCGTCGCACCGTAACAGTTCGCCACCAGAGATCCCTCTTCAAGATTAATGCGTTGCGCACCGAGTCGCATCGTGCCGCCCATATCCGAACCTTCGTCTCTTTGTTCGAGCTGCCCACTTTCAGTCTGCCATTCGGTGATTAATGCAACCACGGGATGTGCAGTGTTGCGTTCGAACTCAGTGCTCATTGCTGCATCGAGTCCGGCCAGGTTGCGCGCCGCCTCGATGACTGCGACCTGCATGCCGAGACAGATGCCAAGGTACGGCACCCCGTTCTCGCGCGCGTAACACACGGCTGTGATCTTACCTTCGACGCCGCGATCGCCGAACCCGCCAGGCACGACAATACCGTCCATGCCGTGTAGGCAACCGGGGCCGTTATCTTCGATGTCCTGCGACTCGAAGTAATGAATGTTGACGCGCGTCAGAGTGTGAATGCCGCCGTGCAGGAGCGCCTCACTCAACGATATATAGGCGTCGCGCAGGTCAACGTACTTGCCGACCATCGCGACGTTGACTTCACATTGAGGATTTTGCTTTGCTTTAACTATGGACTCCCACTCGCCGAGATCGGCGGACGGCAAGTCCAGACCAAGCTGACGCACAACGATGTTGTCAAGACCCTGATCGTGCATCATGCCCGGAATCTTATACAGATCATCAACGTCGTAAGCCGAAATAACTGCTGCCTGTTGAACGTTTGTGAACAATGCAATTTTCTTCGCCTGTTCCTTTGGCAGCGGTTGTTCAGATCGACACACCAGAATGTCCGGTTGAATACCGATCGAGCGCAGTTCTTTAACTGAGTGCTGTGTCGGTTTGGTTTTTATCTCAGCAGATGTGGCAATGTAAGGCACGAGTGTCAGATGCACATAGACGACGCGTTCGTGGCCTAGCTCGACACCCATTTGTCGAATCGCCTCGAGAAATGGCAGCGATTCGATATCGCCAACCGTACCGCCGATTTCGACCAGGCAGATATCCGCGTCGCCGGCACCGAGCCTGACCCCGTCCTTGATCTCGTCAGTAATGTGCGGAATGACCTGCACCGTGGCGCCCAGATAATTGCCACGACGTTCCTTACCAATGACGCTCTCGTAGATTCGACCCGTCGTGAAATTACTGTTGCGACCGGTTGTAGTCCGCACGAAGCGCTCGTAATGACCGAGATCGAGGTCCGTTTCCGCACCGTCGTGGGTCACGAATACCTCGCCATGCTGAAACGGGCTCATCGTACCCGGATCCACGTTGATGTACGGATCGAGTTTAATCATGCTGATCGACAATCCGCGTGCCTCGAGAATTGCGCCCAGACAAGCTGACGTAATTCCCTTGCCGAGCGAAGACACCACGCCGCCTGTAATAAAAACATACGATGTCATGTGCGGGCCCAAAAAAACTCACTTTGGCGGAAACAACAAAGGGCTGGATCAAAAGCACACCAAACGGATTTGTGCTTATCTCCAACCCTTCGAAAGACGCGCCGTCGTTGGTTACAAGACGGTTTTAAACGTTAACAGAACGCCCTAGAGGACACAACGATGACGTACCAGAGATGGTCAATAATGCAGCGACCCCCGCTCGATGCACAGCTGGCGGGCCAGTGTGCATGTTTCGCCAGGGATCACGGATCCTGGGTGAAATATGCGGGCTAGTACAGCGCCGGACGATCCTCCCAGCCGACTGCAACACCGGGCTCGCTTGCCGCATGTGTTGCTATCCAAAGGTCACCGACGGCAACAAGCTGTCCATTTGCGTACAGCAACGGCAGTCGGTCACGCATCCAGGGAACCACTCCAGCTTCCTGAAGCAGTTTCTTGAGTTTCCGCGTATGCGACTGCCCGCTGGGCTGAAAATCTTCTCCACCCGCGCGAAAACGTAGTTCGAGACCACCGTTAATGACCGTATCCGACAGGCCCACGGACGCACCCGGTGTGAACACCAGGGTCCCAAGACCCGGACCAACATCAACGCGATGGCCACCAATCGACCGGCCGCTGTCGCAGGCCATGCCAAGTGCATCATCAGCGATGATATACAGCTGGTTCCGGTAACGGCGAACCTCCGCGCCTGGCCAGCGGACGAGCGGCTGGGCATCGTCACGAGCCGGCACGAGTTCATCGACAATATTCTGCAACTGGCTGGCACCTGGCATCGGTAATCCCAGCAAGCGGACGGCATGCCGCAGGACATTGCGTTGCCGCGCGCCGGATAACTCGCGCAGCTGATCCAGCGCCAGCCGGCCGGGACAGTCACCAAGATTCGCGCAATCGATTTCCCCAAGTTCTGACAACAGCTGCGCCGCCTCACCCGCCAGCCCGGCACTGCGCCGCAGCCGGCCCGCAGCATCCGGCCATCTCTTGTCAAGCCGCGGCAACACCTCGTGTCGCAGGTAGTTGCGATCGAGGACCCGATCCTGATTACTCGGATCATCAATCCAGCCCAGCGCCGCTGCCTCGGCGTAATCCCGCAGCGCATCTCTGGGAACATCGAGCAGCGGCCGCGCCAACCACCCGGCGGCAAACGGCCGAATCGAACCGATGCCGGCCAGACCTCCGGGGCCGCTGCCGCGCATCAGGTTCAGGAGCAGTGTTTCCGCCTGATCGTCCTGGTGGTGCGCACTTAAGAGCCAGTCGCCTGGCTCAACAAGCGCGCGCAACTCGGCATATCGTGCCTCTCTTGCGCTCGCCTCAGGACCGAGGCCTGAATCCAGTGCCACGGCTACCTGCCGCGCCAAAAAATCTATGCCCAGTTGTCTGGCAAATGTCTCGCAAGCATCGCGCCATGCCGCTGACTCGGCCTGCAGACCGTGATCGATATGCACGGCGAGAATCGGTACCCGGTGAGACTCCCGGCTGCTGGCAAGCACATGAGTAAGGACCGTAGAGTCAAGTCCACCGCTAAAGGCTATCAGGTAACGCGCAGGCTGGCCGGCGATCTCGGAAAACTCTGCGAGTCGCTTAAGCAGCATCTCCACGCCAAAGGTCACACCTCTTTGAACTGACCAAAGCCGTCGAGACGTCTTTGACGGTTTTCGAGCAGCTGATCGATCGACAGCTGGCCGAGTTCCTCCAGATTTTTCAGGATTGCGTTGCGAATGACGTCCGCGGCCTGGCCCGGATTCCGGTGCGCACCGCCGAGCGGCTCCGTCAGCACTTCATCCACGAGTCCGAACTCATTCAGACTTGCGGCCGTGATACGCATTGCCTCGGCGGCTTCCTCGGCCTTTTCGGCGCTTTTCCAGAGTATCGACGCACAACCCTCTGGAGAAATCACCGAATAGATGGCGTACTCCAGCATTAGCAGCCGATCGGCAACACCGATTGCGAGCGCACCGCCTGACCCGCCTTCGCCGATGACAACGCTGAGGATCGGTGTCTTCAGCCCAGCCATCAGAAACAGGCTTTGGGCAATCGCCTCGCTCTGGCCGCGCTCTTCAGCACCGAGGCCAGGATATGCGCCCGGCGTATCGATGAGCGTTACAACGGGCAGGGAGAACTTCTCAGCAATGCGCATCAGTCGTTGCGCCTTGCGATATCCCTCGGGCTTGGGCATGCCATAGTTGCGACGTACGCGCTCCTTGGTACCACGGCCTTTTTGATGGCCGATGAACATGATGGCCTGACCATCAATTCGGCCAACGCCGCCAATGATTGCGGAGTCGTCGGCGTACATGCGATCACCGTGCAGTTCCTGAAAGTCCGGCGCGATCAAGTCCAGGTAGTCAGCGGTGTAAGGCCGCATGGGATGGCGGGCAACCTGGGCAACCTGCCAGGCGCTGAGTTTGGAGAAAATGCTCCGGGTCAGCAGCTCGCTCTTGCCCTTCAGCCGGGCAACTTCTTCGTTGATGTTGATTTCCGAGTCATCACCAACAAAGCGCAACTCCTCGATCTTCGCCTCAAGTTCAGCGATCGGCTGCTCAAATTCCAGGAATTTCAGGTCCACTGTTTGCTCAGAGAATTCAGCTCTTCAAAAACTTCGCCCGACAGTGAACGAAGCGTACTGCAATCGACTGGTTCGGTCTTCGACAATCCGGCAGTGCTCATACCGACATGGGGCCAAGTTTACTACAGTGCACGAACCAGGCTTCGAACCGGGTTGGCGAAGATTACCTGATTTCCCGGCCAGGCGCGTACAGCAACCGGACATTATTGCCACCCAGTAATTCTGTCAACTTGTCGCGTAATTCCCGGCTTGGGCAGACAGCCCACTCCGGTCCCAGGTTCAGTCTCGCGGCAGCCGCCTCACCGATGTATTGCACCGAAACATCACAATTACCCTTGCGGTGTGGCAACAGCACGTCATGTAGTTTTTCAAGCATCTGTTCGCCCTGCCCGTTCGGCGCAATCTTCAGGACCAGGCCCCGGGCGCGGCTCTCAATGACACGGTCGATATGCAGGACCTTCTTGACATTGACCGTCCAACTGCCAACGAAATCGTCGTAGCGTAGCGGTCCGTTGATCACAACAATCTCGTCCTTGACAAGCAGATGCCGAAATTCCTGGAACGCCTCGCCGAACAAGCTGACTTCCATGCGCGCACTGTCATCATCAAGTACCACACTCACGCGATTGCCGCGCTTGCGCAGGTCGGCCACTAGCCCGGCAACAGTCACCTCACGTCGCGATTGCGCGTAATCGCGTTCGCCCCTGGTATTGTTCGGTGCTGGTTCGGACACCAGATCACCGAGTTTGCCGTCCACAAAATATTGCGCATCGGCGCGGACTGCATCGAACGGATGCCCCATGAGGTAAAGACCGAGTGCTTCTTTCTCGTTACTGAGCAATATGCGTTCGGGCCATTCGACGAGGTCCACCGGCTCTGGTGTCGCATCAGTCGTAGCCGCCTCCTCCAAACCAAACATATCATTCTGCCCGGCCGCCACTGCCTTGGCATGCTGGTCGGCGCCTTGCAGAGCTTCCGTCATCTGGTGCATAAGGCTGCGGCGAGACTGACCGAAGTCATCCATCGCACCGGACTTGATCATCGCCTCCAGTGCACGGCGGTTGATCTTGTCGTGATCGACGCGCCGACAGAACTCAACCAGGCTACAGTACGTACCATTGGCTTCACGTTCGGCGATCAGCGACTCGACCGCCGCTCGCCCGACACCCTTAATCGCACCCAGCCCATACAGAATCGTACTTGCGTCGGACACGCTGAAGGCGTACTCGGAATGATTGATGTTCGGCGCATCCAGCTGCAGCCCCTGTTGGCGACAGTCGTTCTTCAAAATCACCAGTCGATCCGTATTATCAAGATCGGCACTCATCACCGCCGCCATAAAAGCTGCCGGATGATGTGCCTTCAGGTACGCAGTCTGGTAGGCCAGTACAGCGTACGCCGCCGAATGCGACTTGTTGAATCCATAACCGGCGAACTTCTCAATCAAGTCGAATATTCGTGTTGCCGTTTGCCCGGTTACGCCCCGTTCGGTCGCTCCGCTGGTAAAGATCTCGCGCTGCTTCGCCATCTCTTCCGCGTTCTTCTTACCCATCGCGCGACGCAAGAGATCGGCGGCACCAAGCGTATAGCCCGCCAGCACCTGAGCTATCTGCATGACCTGTTCCTGATACAAAATAACGCCGTATGTTTCCTCGAGCACGGGCTTCAGGTCCGGGTGCAGGTAATCGATATCCGCTTTGTTGACCGCATGCTTGCGCGTGATGAAGTCTTCGACCATGCCGGACTGCAATGGACCTGGTCGAAACAATGCTACGAGCGCGACGAGGTCATCGAACTGGTCGGGCCGCATGCGCTTGATCAGGTCGCGCATGCCGCTTGATTCAAGCTGGAAAACTGCAGCCGTCTGCGTGCTGCGCAGCAACTCGAACGTCTTGATATCGTGGTCCGGTATGCGATTGATTTCCAGTATCGCGTCTGTGCTTGACGAATTTATGCTGCGCACGGCCCAGTCGATGATCGTCAGAGTCTTTAGACCAAGAAAATCAAATTTCACGAGGCCGACCGCCTCGACATCGTCCTTGTCGAGTTGCGTAATCGTGCTGCTACCGCCGTCTTCACAAAAGAGCGGCGTAAAGTCAGTCAATTGACCCGGTGCGATAACCACTCCGCCGGCATGCTTGCCGGCATTGCGAGCGAGTCCTTCGAGCGACTTCGCGAGGTCGATAATTGCTGTAACCTCTTCATCGTCACGGTACATCGTCGCAAGTTCTTCAGATTGTTCGAGCGCCTTGTCGAGCGTCATGCCGATCTCGAATGGCACGAGTTTTGCGATGCGATCAACAAAGCCGTACGGCTGCCCCAGTACGCGTCCGGTATCTCGAATCACTGCTTTTGCAGCCATTGTGCCGAAAGTGATGATCTGCGCGACGCGGTCACGACCATAACGTTGAGCGACATAGTCGATGACCCGATCGCGGCCCTCCATACAAAAATCGATGTCGAAGTCCGGCATCGACACGCGTTCTGGATTGAGGAAACGCTCGAACAACAGGTCATGCTGCAGTGGGTCGAGGTCAGTAATGCCCAGCACCCACGCGACCAGCGAGCCAGCACCGGAGCCACGTCCTGGTCCCACGGGCACATCGTTTTCGCGGGCCCAGAGAATGAAGTCCGCAACGATCAAAAAGTAACCAGAAAATCCCATTCCAGCGATAACGCTGAGCTCACTCTGAAGTCTTTCAAGATACGGCGCACTCAGCATGCCTTGTGCATTGCTTGCAACGGACTCTGCCGCGAACTTTCTTTGCAGCGCGATATCAAGCCCGCGACGTGCTTGTGCTTCGAGATATTCGGTTTCCGTCTGACCATCCGGTACCGGAAATGCTGGCAGCACACTCTCGCCCAACCGAAGATCAAAATTGCAGCGCCGTGCAATCTCCACGCTGTTGCTGAGCGCTGTTGGCACATCAGCAAACAACTTCGCCATTTCTGCTGAGCTGCGCAGATTCTGATTGTCGCTGTACGTCTTCGGGCGATCCGGATCAGCCAAACCTCGACCTGCGTTAATACATACACGTGCCTCATGCGCATTGAAATCGTCGCTATCCAGAAAACGAACGTCATTGCTTGCGACAACCGGGACACCCGCTTCACTGGCCAATGCAATGCTTGCCAGTACACAATCTTCTTCGCCGGCACGACCCGTTCTGATTATTTCGAGGTAGTAACGATCACCGAACAAGCGTTTCCATTGGGCAAGTGCGGCACGCGCCTGATCCTCGTGCCCATTGATGAGCGCGCGACCAACATCACCTTGTCCGCCACCGGACAATGCGATCAGTCCGTTGCAGCTCTCGCGAGTCAACCATTCACGTCGCGCCATTGGTTCACCCTTCACGCGGCCTTCAAAATATGCCCTGGTGATCAGCCGCGACAGGTTGCGGTAACCCTGTTCGTTTTGGCACAGCAGGATTATCGTGAAGGGTCGGTCAGGTTCATCGTCGTTGGCTATGCGCAGATCGGTGCCGATGATCGGTTTGACGCCTGCGGCAACCGCTTTCTTAAAGAACTTGACCAGGCCGAACAGGTTGTTCTGATCGGTGAGCGCCACTGCGGGCATGCCATCCGCCGCACAACGCTGCATCAGCTCTGCTATGCGCACGGTACTGTCAATCAGTGAGTACTCAGTATGCAGGTGCAAATGTACGAATGCTGCGGCTGTCATCTCGCCAATCTTAACGGCGCGAAACTCCGACGATGCTGCTCGCAGGGACCAAACTGCGACAAGCGTTTGCGGTGAATCTCAGTGCCATATCCCTTGTGTCTGGCAAATTCATAATGCGGATATATCTTGTCCATATCGACCATGATGCGGTCGCGAGTGGTCTTCGCAAGGATGGACGCGGCGCTGATGGCGGGTACGCTTGCATCCCCGCCAACAATAGCCTCGCCGTCAACGCGACGCCCGCAGAAACGGAGATTCGGCAACCGGTTGCCGTCAACCTGCACCGCCAATGGCATCACGGCCAGTCCCAGGATCGCCCGGCGCATTGCCAGCATCGTAGCAGCGAGGATGTTCAGCACATCAATTTCCGCAGCATCCGCCCAGGCGACCGAGCATGCCAGCGCGTGGGCTCTTATCTCAGTAGCCAGTTCGGCGCGTCGCCTGGCGGCCAGTTGCTTCGAATCCTCCAGACCGCCAATTGGCCGATCAGGATCAAGGATCACGGCAGCGGCGACCACCGGTCCCGCCAGCGGGCCGCGGCCAGCCTCGTCGACCCCCGCGATGGGTCCTTTAAACTGAAACAGTGGTGGTTGCTGCATCGTGTGGTTATTGCGTCGCCAGAGAGATTACAGCCTCCGCGGCGCGCTGGTCTGCACCGAGAGCCAGCTCTGAGCGCAGTGTAGCAAAACTCTGTGCTATGACTGCGGCTCGTTGCGGGTCTTCGAGCAATGCTTGTACCGCATCGGCAAGCGCCTCAGGTGTCGCCGCTTCCTGAATGAATTCCGGCACCAGCGGTGTTTCGGTCAACAGGTTAGGCAGGGTGAAATGTGTCTGCTTGATCATTTTGAAGAACCGCATTAGTGCCGCCGTTGCCGCAGCGACCTTATAAGACGCAACGGTTGGCTTACCAAGCAGTGCGGACTCCAGAGCGGCCGTACCAGAGGCAAGCAACACAACATCAGCCGCTGCCATCGCTTCTTCGGACTGTCCATCGAGCAACCTGAAGCGATCAGCGATACCGGCGTCCGCGAGACACCGTTCAATCGTCGGACGTAGTTTCGGCGATGCTACCGGCGTAACGAACTCAATATCCGTAAAAGCGGCTGTTAGCCTGGCTGCAGCCGCCGCAAAGACCGGCCCAAGTCGGGACACCTCGCTCGCGCGACTGCCCGGCAGGACCGCGACGACATTTTTTGCCGAGATGCCGAGAAATTCCCGTGCTGAATGGGTATCGATGTCGGTCGGCGTAGAATCGGCTTTGGGATGGCCGACGAATAGCGCCGCTACCCCGTGGTCCTCGTAGAGTGCCTTTTCAAACGGCAGAATGCAGAGCACCAGGTCAACCGCCGCACGCACCGTCTTTATGCGCCCGGATCGCCACGCCCAAACGGATGGACTGACGTAATGTACGGTTCGAATACCGGCACGGCGAAGTGCTTTTTCAAGCCCGAGATTAAAATCGGGCGCGTCGATACCTACGAAAACGTCAGGTGGAGACTTCTTCCAGCGCTTGACAAGTGACCGGCGCAGTCTTAGCAAACGCGGTATTTCGCGTAACGGCTCGACCAGGCCCATAACCGCAAGAGCCTCGGCATGCTCCCATTGATCGCAACCTGCAGCGGCCATCACCGGGCCTGCGATGCCCTCGAACGTCGCTTCCGGCACCTGGGCGCGAATTGCGCGAATGAGTCCGGCACCCAGCAGGTCACCGGAAGCCTCGCCAGCCACCAGTCCAATTCTCATGATCTTAGCCCGCATGCTTCACCAGGGCGGCAGCCGGTTCATCGGAGCCGATTGATCGTTAAGGGTCTTTTCCCCAACGCATTGTATGACAAAATTCTGCACATGATTTGCGTACCGCCGTCCGCCTGTCGTGGCCCTGGCTGGTACTCGATCATGATGCAGAGTTCCGGTCCGAAAGGCGACTAACGAATCAACCCGCGATCGGACGAGCGCAGGGACTCAAGGAACAACTCCAACTCCGGCTGGCTCTTGCTGAGTTCATCGATCTCATCGATTGCTGCAGCCAGCTTTTTGCCCTGACGATAAACAATTTTGTATGCATTCCTGATGTTGCGAATTTGCTCAGTATCGAAATCGCGCCGCTTGAGTCCTTCGCTATTGATACCGTGTGGCACAGCCGGCTGGCCCGATACCAAGGTGTACGCAGGCACGTCACGACTGATACCCGAATGCATGCCGAGAAATGCATGTGCGCCAATCCTGCAGAACTGGTGTACGCCTGAAAAGCCGCCCAATATCACCCAGTCACCTACATGAACGTGGCCCGCCAGGGTCGCGTTATTCGCCATGATCGTCTTACTGCCTATTCTGCAATCGTGAGCGATATGCACATAGGCCATGATCCAGTTGTCATCACCCAGAGTGGTTTCGCCATTGTCCTGAACCGTGCCGCGACTGATCGTGCAAAATTCGCGAATGCAATTGCGATCCCCAATTACGAGACGCGTTGGCTCACCGGCATATTTCTTGTCCTGAGGGTCATCGCCGATCGACGCGAATTGATAGATGTGATTGTCTTTGCCAATTACGGCTGGGCCGTTAACGACCACATGGCTGTCGATATGGGTGCCGCTGCCGATTGCAACGTCATCACCAATAATCGTAAAGGCCCCGATTTCGACGTCATCGGCGATCATGGCTGTGCCTGAAATAATTGCCGACGAATGAATCACTTTGCGTCTCCACCGGGCGCACAGATTATTGTTGCAGATGCCACCACCCGGCCAGCAACACGAGCCTCACAACGATACCACCACATGCCACGCCGTACCTTGTCCGTGTCGACCTGAATGACGAGTTGATCGCCGGGGTGTACCGGCTGTCGAAACCGCGCATTGTCGACGCCGACGAGATAATAAAGAGGGCGTGGATCGATATCACCATTGCTGATGTGGGACAACACGCCTCCTGCCTGCGCCATCGCTTCGATGACCAGTACGCCCGGCATAACGGGGTTATCCGGGAAATGCCCCTGAAAAAACGGTTCGCTGGCACTGACGTTCTTGAGCGCTGTTATTGATTTACCGGGAGTGCAATCCGTGATTTTGTCGATCAGCAAGAACGGAAAGCGATGCGGCAGCAATTCCATGATTCCCGCAGCACTCAGTACCAACGGTTCCGCACTCACTTGCTACGGTTCTCCAGTTCTTTTACACGCCGGGCAAGAGAATCGAGACGACGAACGCGGGCAACCATACGGTTCCATTCCCGAGCTTTTACAGACGGAAATGACGATGCATACGCTCCTGGCTCGGTAATGTCCTTCGTGACCATTCCCTGGCCATTGATAACAGCGTCATCGCAAATTGTAATGTGTCCAACCGTTCCGGCCATGCCCGCAAACAGACAACGCTTGCCAATAATAGTACTGCCACCGATAGCCACCATCGCAACCATGGCCGTATGTGCGCCAATACGAACGTTGTGCGCAATCATCACGAGATTGTCGAGCCGCACTCCGTCTTCCAGAACCGTGTCACCCAATGCGCCACAATCAATCGTCGTATTGGCTCCGATTTCGACATCGTCGCCAATCTGCACACCGCCAAGCTGCGGAATCTTGACCCAACCCTCATCTGTCCTCGCATTGCCAAAGCCGTCGGCGCCGATTACCGCACCTGGATGAACTATTGCGCGCACACCCAATGTCACTTTCTTGACCAGTGTCACGTTGGCTATCAGGCGACAGTCGTCGCCGACCGTGCAGTCGGTGCCGACCACGCAACCAGGACCAACGTAGCTGTTATCGCCGATCGATGATCGATCGCCGATCACGGCATTTGGTGCAATGTGCGCGCTGTCGGAGATGGTCGCTGTGGCCGCGACGACAGCGGAGGAGTGAATGCCGGATTCATAGACTGGTGGCGGATGGACAACAGCGGCGATGCGCGCATAACACGCATAAGGGTCGTCATGAATCAGTACAGCAGTACGTGCGTATTCTGCATCTTCTTGGCGCACAATTACGGCAGCCGCCCTGGTTGAGTTCAGGCGCCCCCTGAATGACGAACTCGACAGGAACGTGAGCGAATCGGGGCCCGCATTTCGCAGGGATGCAACGTCATCTATGACGACGTCAGGGTCACCGATCAGCTCACAGCCGAACTGCGTTGCCAATTCGCCCAGGCTGATCGGCATCTGCCGGACGCGCCCGGTTTAACGGGCGCCGGTAGCCTGGAAGTTAGCTTCTACTGCGCGCAATACGTCATTCGTAATATTGACCGTATTGCTGGCGTATAGCACGCCATCACCAACAATCAGATCGAATCCAAGCTGCTGCGCATAATCCTGTACTTCCTTGAGCAGCGACCGTTGCAGAATTCCAAGTTCTTCGTTTTGACGAAGATTCAAGTCTTCCCGGAACTCGGTTTGCAGTCTTGTTACTTCGCGCTGCAAATCACGTAGATTCTTTTCGGCGTTACGACGCTCCGTTTCACCCATGACCGCAACGTCCTTTTGCACTTTGGCCGAAAGCTCTTCGAATTCTTTCTGTTTCGCCAGAAACTCTCGCTGCCGCGGCGCGAACTCTTCCTGCAAGGCGTCCATCGCAGATTTCGTCTGCGGGGCCTGCTCCATTAACATCGGTATGTTGACCACACCAATCTTCATCTCCTGCGCGCCAGCCGGCATGGTGAATGCGCATACGAGAGCGGCGATAAACGCCGCCTTGGCAAAATGTTGCTTTACAAAAATCATATGGTTTCCAATCCTCAAAACGCCTGTCCAATGGAGAACTGGAACCTTTCCAGTTTATCTCCGTAGTATCTATCGTTACCGTCGTACGAGTTAAGCGGGTAGGCATAACTGAACCGAAACAGTCCCATCGGTGCCAACCACTGTACTGCAACACCTACTGACGTACGCAGATCATCAAACTCCGGTTTGTAGGTAATAGGGCTGCCAAGCTTATCGGTAAAAGCTACTTCACCGGTGCTAAAGACGTTGCCAACATCATAAAAAAGGCTGGCTCGCGTCTGACTGGCCCACTTGGCCGGAAGCGGGAGTATAAGCTCAAGTTGGCTTGCAACCAACACGTTACCGCCATACGGGTTACCAAAACTGTCCCGTGGCCCCAGGTATGACTCCTGGAATCCGCGCACCGATTGTGGACCACCCCCATAGTATTGCTTGTATGGCGGTACCGATGTCGTATCCCCCAAAGCCCCGGAATAACCGAGCTCCACATTGAGTCGTACCGTCCATTTACGCGATATCGGCATGTATTTTGTATAGTTGAAGCGCGCCGAATAGTACTCGACCTCACTGCCGGGAACCGTCACTCCGAGAAAGAACTGCTGGCGCGTACCGCGAGTGGCGAATAATGAACGGTTGCGGCTATCGTAAATCCAGCCCGCTATTAATTCATAAGCGTCGAATTCCGTACCATTGAATGAACCGCCACCCACAACCTCAGTGAACTGGTTGCCATTACTGTTTACCCACTCCTGAGCCTGCCGAGTGCTATTGATCGATGACAGTAACTCGGCGTGCTGAAACGACAGGCCAAAGGTCAGCGTCTGGAATTCTGATATTGGATATCCATAATCGATCGTCGCTCCGGCGCTTGTTGTCGAGAAATCGGACGTCGCCGACGTGAACTGAGTAGTGTCGCGATAGTTCACGCCGATCGTGCGGCGAACACCATCGATGTTTCGGTACGGATCCGTGTGCGAGAGATTATAGAGTTTCTGAAAACGGCCGGTATTCAATTCAAGAGCAACTCGATTTCCGGTGCCGAGGAAGTTCGTGTGCACGATACTGCCATTCAGCAACAGTTTTTGTGATTCCGAATACCCTACGCCGCCGCTAAACTGACCCGGCATTCGATACTCCAGGTCGAAATCGACATCGACAAGATCCGGGCTGCCCGGCACCGGCCTGTTATTGGCTTCGGCATTCTCTATGTACGGTAGTCGTTGCAACCGAATCTTCGAGCGATCGATTAGCCGGTTTGAAAGATATGCTCCTTCCATCTGTCGCATCTCACGACGCAAAACCTCATCGTCAATCTGGTCGACGCCATTGAAATTAATTCGCCGCACATAGACACGACTGCCAGGGTCGATGTAAAAGGTGATCGCAGCTTCTTTCTTGTCGTGATCGAGTTCCGGGACCGGTTCTATGTCGGCGTTGGCATATCCGTGTTCACCCAACTGCAGCATCATCAGTTCGCTGGATTGGGTCAGTATGTTCAGGTTGAATGTCGAGCCCGGCCGAGCGAGAACCATCGCACGCAGTTGCTCCTCCGGAACGACCATTTCCCCGACAAGTTTCACATCGGCGATCGTGTACAGGTCGCCCTCGTGAATATTGATGGTTACAAAGATGTCTTTCTTGTTCGGCGATATCGCGACCTGGGTTGTATCGACTCTAAAACCTGCATAGCCGCGGTCCATGTAATACGAGCGCAGGTTTTCGAGATCGCCTTCCAGCGCTTCTTTTGAATAGCGGTCATCCTGCCTGATCCACGACAGCCAGTTGGCCGTATCGAGTTCAAAACCTTCGCGAATATCCTTCTCGGGGAAGGACTCATTACCAACAATATTAACCTGACGAATTTTGGCACGATCACCTTCGGTAACATCAATCTTGACCCGAACTGTATTGTTCGGTCGGTCGATCACTTCGGCATCGACAATAACCCCGTACTTGCCGCGGTCGTAATACTGCTCGCGCAAGAACATCTGTACGTTGTCCAGAACCGAGCGGTCGAACGTTCGGCCTTTCGCCAGGCCGACACCACGTAGCGACTCCATGAGGTCCTCGGTCTTGATGTCCTTGTTGCCTTCAATCTCGAAACTCTCGATCGAAGGACGCTCGCGCACAACGACAACCAGTGTATCGCCATCGCGGCGAATTTCGATATTGTCGAACAAGCTCTGATCATAGAGGGAACGGATTGCCTCACGCACCCGAACTTCACCGACCGCATCACCGATGTTAATCGGCAGATAATTGAATACGGTGCCCTCGGAAATGCGTTGCAAACCCTCGACGCGCATGTCAGCCACGACGAATTCCTGCGCCGTAGCGATAGACATCGGCGACAGCAAGCTGAGAGCAAATAATCCTGCGCGAATGTTTCGCCAACCGGTTTGCATCATGTTAAATCTGTCTCTCATCGTGTACGTGCTTCCAATTCCTCGCCGCAAGCCTGGGATCCTGCCGAAAAGCAGAATTCTACAACAAGCTGCTAACCAATTATTCTTGCTATGTCGTTATAAAATGCGAAGCTCATCAATAGTATAAGGGCGAAAATTCCCACCTGCTGGCCCAGCAATTGCGAGCGCTCTGACAACGGGCTGCCTTTGGCTGCCTCGATCGATTGATAAACGATCTGTCCGCCATCCAGTACCGGGATCGGTAGTAGATTAAGAACCCCGAGACTGATACTGACCACCGCCAAAAACGCAAGGAAGTCACTCAATCCGCGTTGTGCCGATGCACCCGCGAACTGAGCGATATTTATGGGGCCGCTGATATTCTTGATCGACACATCGCCCGCTACCATACGGCCGAGCATGCGCACCGTGAAGAGTGTCGACGCCCAGGTTCTCTGTATCGCCGCGGTAGCGGACGCGACAGGCCCAAATTTGCGAACGTATAGATAGCTGCTGATATCCGTGGCTGAACTCACGCCAAGCAAGCCGCGCGTTGTACCGTTCGATTCCAGTACACCGATTGTAACGTCGACAGTTTGGGGCATGCCGTCACGGAAGTACTCGACGACTACGCGCTGGTTGGCGCGAGCTGACACGACATTAACAAGATCGGCGTACGTAGAAATGGCCTCGCGATCAACCGACGCAATCCGATCGCCGACCTGCAGACCCACTGCCTCCGCCGCGCCTCCCTCGCTCAATCCGCCGATGACCGCCGGTGATCTGGCGATAAGATCTGACGGCTGCAAGGGCCTGAAGCCGAGTCCGTCGAACAGGGTTCCCGGTTCAGTTAACCGCGCTGCGTCATCACCAACCACAATCGTTGCGCGCCTTTGGCGGCCGTCTTCGGTTGCGAGCGTCAATGGTACGCGCCCACTGGCGACCATCTGATCGAGCATCGCCAGCAGCGTTGCTTCCCAATCCGCTGTTGCGACATCGCCGACCGCGACTATTCGATCTCCGAACTCAAGTCCGGCACGAGCCGCGTACGAGTCCTGATCGACATCCCCGACCGCTGGTTTGAGCGTCGGAATGCCATTGAGAAATAAAGCCCAGTACGCAACAATCGCGAATAGAAAATTGAACAGGGGCCCGGCGAGCAACACGGCAATCCTGCTCGTTATAGGTCGATGGTTGAAAGCGCGGTCTGCATCCTTCGGGTCTACAGGGCCGTCGCGACTGTCAAGAAAACGCACGTAGCCGCCCAGCGGAATGGCCGAAATACAATACTCGGTACCATCTTTGGCACCGATTCGGGTCCAGATGGGTTTGCCGAATCCTATGGAGAATCGCAGCACTTTCATGCCCGTCCAACGGCCGACGAGGTAGTGTCCATACTCATGGATCGCCACGAGCAAGCCAATCGCGACGACAAACCACAAGAGATTGCTCAGAGCACTACCCATGGATGGTGATTTCCTCTAATAAAATCATACTCTTGGAAGCATCATCCGACGACCTGTCTGCAGCACACAGGGGTGCCGCCATTGGAAATCCAAGTGTTTCGAACGGCCTCTTCGGCAAAATACTAGGCCGCGCCAAATGAATGCCAACTGAACAGCGCATCACTACAGCCCGGCCCAGCCTACACCCAGCGCGACCAGCGGTGCCGCCGAGGCGACGCTGTCGACACGATCCAGCACGCCACCGTGGCCAGGAAACAGCTTGCCGCTGTCTTTCACCCCAGCATTGCGTTTGAACATACTGACCGTCAAGTCGCCAACAATCGACAGGCAGGCAACAGCGATGCAAAACGGAATAAGGACCGCAAGATCCGTTTCAAACCACAGCGATCGGCCAATCGCCAACAGCACAACGGCAATGAGGCCACCGATCACACCCTCCCAGGTCTTGCCAGGACTGACTGCCGGCGCCAATTTCACCCGCCCGAATTTCTTGCCCGCGAAATAGGCGCCACTGTCGGCCACCCAGACGATCAACAGCGCAAACAGCAGTATCGCCGGATCAGCCAGATACAAGAGTACAAGCGCGACATGTAATGGCACCAATACGAGCATACCGGCCAGCCAGTTCACGGCGGCCGGAATCTTCGTTGGGAAGAAGAACGTCCAGACAAGCGCGCACAACCACCAGATGACCGCAATTTGCAAAACCAGCTCTTTTTGTGCGGCGAGCTGTAACGACACAACGACCATCAATGCGCCGATTGCGGCAACATAGACAACTCGTGACATCGATCCAGACTTGCCAAACAATCCCGACCATTCCCAGGCACCGGCAAGAATCACTATGGCAATGACGACAGCGGCAACAACAGGTGGCACGACGAACAACACGACCAGCAGGACGGCAAAAGCAATAACTGCAGTGATAACTCGCTGTTTTAACACGTGACCACCTCTACCTGCTCACCCGTATGTCCGTAACGTCGTTGCCGCCTGGAGAAATAGTCCAGCGCTTCGTCGAACTCCTGTTCGCCGAAATCAGGCCACAGGGTGTCGCAAAACCAAAGCTCTGAATAGGCAAGGTTCCAAATCAGGAAATTGCTTATGCGCTGCTCACCGCCCGTGCGAATCAGCAAGTCCGGGTCCGGCACGTTTGCAAGTTCAAGATTTGACGCGATCTCTGCATCACCAATCTCCGTCGCATCAATTTCGCCTGCCGCGGCCTGAGACGCCAGGCGCCGCGTTGCCTGCACAATATCCCAGCGGCCGCCATAGGCGACCGCGATAATCAGGTGCAGGCCGGCATTATCGCGCGTCTGCGCTTCGGCCGTGATTATTTTCTTGAGCAGGGCCGGCTTCAGTTGCTCGCGGGCGCCGATAAATTCGAGCCTCACTTTATTACGATGCAGTTCGTCGACTTCTCGTTGCAGCGCATCCAAAAAAAGTTCCATCAGCTTGCCAACTTCCTCGCGGGGTCGTTGCCAGTTTTCACTACTGAAAGCGAACAGCGTCAGATGCTTGACGCCACGTTTCGCAGCGGACTCGACAGTTGTGCGAACAGCTTTCACACCGGAGCGATGCCCCGCATGTCGCGGCAATGCGCGCTTGTTTGCCCAGCGGCCGTTGCCATCCATGATGACAGCGACATGCGTTGGCACACTGTCAGCCGAGCTAGTCGTCGCTATATCTTGCAATGTCAGGACCCAATCTCGCTCAAAATTCCATCAGCTCTTTTTCTTTTTCGGCGAGGACATGGTCAACCTCAGCGACGTATTTGTCCGTAATCGTCTGAATCTCATCCTGCGCACGATGTTCGTCGTCTTCGCCAATCATCTTTTCCTTGAGCAGATCTTTGACATCGCTCAAGGCATCACGACGAATGTTACGGATAGCGATACGTCCGCCCTCCGCTTCGTGGCGAACCACGCGGGTCATGTCCTTGCGACGTTCTTCCGTTAGCGCAGGCAGTGGCACCCGAATAACCGTACCGGCCGATACCGGGTTCAGCCCGAGATCTGACGTCAAGATGGCTTTTTCGATGACAGCCACCATGTTCTTTTCCCAGGGCGTCACTACCAACGTCCTTGAATCCTCGACACCAACATTGGATACCTGGTTCAGGGGAACAACCGATCCGTAATAGTCAACCGTAATGTGGTCGAGCAGACTCGTGTGGGCGCGGCCGGTGCGCAGTTTTGTCAGTTCCTGCTTCAGCGCAGCGACGCTCTTGCTCATCCGATCGCCTGCATCTTTCTTGATTTCATCCAACAATTTAAGTCACCCTCTCTGTCTCCGTCGCCGCTGTTATATCGTAACCAGCGTGCCGACGTCATCGCCCGCCAATGCCTGCTCCAGTGCGTTAGGCATGGTCAGGTCGAACACTCGCAATGGCAGGTTGTTATCACGGCACATAACGACTGCCGTCGCATCCATAATCAACAACTTGTCTGCGAGCACCTGATCGAAAGTTACCGTCTTGTAGCGCTTCGCATCGGGATTACTGAGCGGGTCTGCGTCATACACACCATCAACCTTGGTCGCCTTGAGCAGTACATCAGCACCAATTTCGATCGCACGCAGACTTGCTGCTGTATCCGTCGTAAAGAATGGGTTGCCCGTGCCGGCTGCGAGAATGACAACTCGACCTTTTTCAAGGTGACGCACCGCGCGACGCCGGATGTAGTCCTCACAAACTTCATGAACCTGCAACGCAGACATGACCCGCGCGTAGACATCGATCGATTCCAGCGCATCCTGAATCGCGAGCGCGTTCATGACGGTGCCCAACATACCCATGTAGTCACCGGTGGCCCGATCCATGCCAGCGCGCGCCAAACCAGCACCACGGAATATGTTGCCGCCGCCGATGACGATGGCTATTTCAATATTCTGCCTGGAGGCGTTCGCAATTTCGCCCGCAATCCGCTGAATGACGCTCGGCTCAATGCCGTAATCCAGCTCACCCATCAGTGCTTCGCCGCTGAGTTTCAGCAAAACGCGACGGTACTGATGCGGAGAATCACTCATCTATGTGCCCTTTGTCTGTGCGCCAACAGTCAGCTAATCGGCCTTCGATTCTAAACCTTTGTGTTTCACCAGGGATCTCGATTACCCGGTGAAGTACGCAGGTTAGCGTATTCGCTACGCCTGGTCTCTAGTAAATCAATGGCTTAAACGACATTATTTAGATCTGCCCTCATCCTTTTTGGCATCTCCGATTTTCTTCATCACTTCGTCGGCAAAGTTTTCCTGCTTCTTCTCGATGCCCTCACCAACTTCGAAGCGAACAAATGCAGTCACCGACGCGTTTGCCGCCTTGACGAGTTTGCCGACTGTGACGTCGGGATCCTTGACGAAAGGTTGTCCCAGCAAGGTAATTTCCTTGAGGAACTTGGCGATACGACCGGCGACCATTTTCAGGATGATCTCGGCCGGTTTGCCAGAGCTCTCGGCCTGCTCGGTCAGAATACGGCGCTCACGCTCAAGCGTGTCGGCTGGCACACCGGCCTCGTCAATACAGGTCGGGTTACTCGCCGCCACGTGCATCGCGAGGTCCCGCGCAAGCACCTCGTCGCCCCCATCCAGCGCCACAACCGCGCCAATCCTGGCACCGTGCGTATACGCACCGATCGATCCATTGGCCGTGACTTCCGCAATCCTGCGCACGGCAATATTCTCACCGACCTTGGTGACAAGTTCGGTACGCGCGACTTCGATGCTGCGCCCGTCGGCCAGACTCACGTCTGCCAGAGCGCTGACATCGGTTACACGCGTTTCCAGAGCAGCCGCAGCTACGGCGGCGGTAAACTCGAGAAAATTCTCGTCTTCTGCGACGAAATCGGTCTCCGAATTAATTTCGACAATGACGGCGCGGTTGCCATCTGCCGCGATGACCACACGACCGTCCGCGGCGACCCGGCTCGATCTTTTGTCGGCCTTCGCCTGGCCGGACTTGCGCAGATTCTCCGCCGCGACCTCCGGATCACCGTTTGCCTCAACCAGCGCATTCTTGCAATCCATCATGCCAGCACCCGTGCGCTCACGGAGTTCTTTCACCATTGATGCACTTATCGACATCGACTGTTCCTTATAATCGTTTTCACAACGGCCAGGTCGTTACCACCTGGCCAGTCATTCTCGTTAACCAGTGATCCAACAAGATGTTATGGATGGATCACTTGTCTTCGTCAGCGGTCTTTTTGGTGGCCTTCTTCGCGGTCTTGCTGGCCTTTTTCCTGGCAGGAGCTGTTTTTTTCGCCGTCTTTTTGGCAGCCGCTGGCTTCGCGTCTGCAGAATCAGCCTCAGCTTTGGGCTTTGCAGCCTTTGCTTTCGGGGCCTCCGCGGGCGCCGCTTTTGGCTTAGTCTTCGCGCCTTTCGGCTTTTCTGCGCGGGCTTCGGGTGCGTCCGCAGCGGCAGGTTTTTTCGTCGTCTGCTTAGCTTTCGGCTTCTCGACCCTGGCTTTCGGTGCGGCCGCGGTGGCAGGTTCTTTCACGGTCTGCTCAGCTTTCGGCTTTTCTACCCTGGCTGCGGGTGCGTCCACGGCGGCAGGTTCTTTCCTGGTATGCTCAGCTTTCGGCTTTTCTACCCTGGCTTTGGGCGCGTCCGCGGCGGCAGGTTCTTTCCTGGTCTGCTCAGCTTTCGGCTTTTCTACCCTGGCTGCGGGTGCGTCCGCGGCGACAGGTTCTTTCCCGGTCTGCTCAGCTTTCGGCTTTTCTACCCTGTCTGCGGGTGCGCCCGCGGCGGCAGGTTCTTTCCTGGTCTGCTCAGCTTTCGGCTTTTCTACCCTGGCTTTGGGCGCGGCCGCGGCAGCCGCTTCCTGCGTCGTCTTCGCAGCGTCGGCTTGTTTTGCTGTCGCCGGCGTGGGCGCTACGTCTTTGCCGTCGTCTTTGGCATCGGCAGCAGCTTCGTCGTCTTTGGTCGCACCAAGATTTACTTTCCTGGCCGCCACCTTCTTCTTCACGACCGCCTTCTTGCCCGTCTTCTTCTTACGCTTCGCCGCCTTTTGCGGCTTGCCTTCAGCATCCAGCTCGACAAACTCGTCCTCGCCAAGGGCGACTTCTGGCAGTGACGCCCTGCCTTCCAGGACTGCGTCGGCAATCAGCGCCGCATACAGCTCAATAGCACGCATCGCGTCATCGTTGCCTGGAATAATGTAATCAACGCCGTCTGGCGAGCAGTTCGTATCGACGATCGCAACAACCGGAATACCGAGTTTCCTGGCTTCCCGAATCGCGATGTCCTCATGATCCACATCAACGACGAAAAGCGCATCAGGCAGCGCCCGCATTTCCTTGATGCCGCCGAGACTGCGTTCCAGCTTCTCGCGCTCGCGATTCAGACCAAGCCCCTCTTTTTTCGTCAGTCGATCAAAGCTGCCGTCTTCGGCCATCTGCTCGAGCGTCATCAGACGTTTCACGGACTGGCGAATGGTCTTGTAATTGGTAAGCATGCCGCCGAGCCAGCGATGGCTGACAAATGGCATTGCTGAGCGCTCCGCGTTCGCACGGACAGCCTGACGCGCTGCGCGCTTGGTGCCAACAAACAGCACCTTGCCGCCATCGGCGACGGTCGCCTTGACAAACGCATAAGCTTCGCGCGCCAAAGGCAAGCTCTTTTCAAGATTGATAATGTGGATTTTGTTGCGTTCGCCAAAGATGTAGGGTGCCATCTTCGGGTTCCAGTAACGGGTCTGGTGACCAAAATGTACGCCAGCCTCAAGCATCTGGCGCATGGAAACGTCTGCCATTTTATTTCTCCGGGTTATGCCTCCGAACACCCCATCTCGCAACCCCCGTTTCTGGTGGGCACCCCGCGTGATGTGACGGTGAACGTGTGGATTAATTGCCTCTTGGGCGCGCGCTTTATACCATAGCTGGTTGCGGCCAACAACGGAAAAACGGGGCCGAACAGAGGTTTTCGCTCAGGTTGCCGCTGTGACAGCGACCATCACAGCAAAACCCCGGTTCGACCTCGAATTACCTGAGATCTTCTATTTCAATGACGGTGACAATTAAATCTGCCGACGAACAGGACAAGATGCGAGTTGCCGGACGGCTGGCGGCCGATGTGCTGGACATGATCGGTGATTATGTCAAGCCGGGTGTGAGCACCGATGAACTCGACGCGATCTGTCACCACTATATCACTGAGGTACAGGGCGCCATCCCTGCTCCGCTAAACTACCGTGGTTTTCCGAAATCTATCTGTACTTCGGTCAACCACGTTGTCTGCCACGGTATTCCCGGCGGGCGCCGACTGAAGTCAGGCGATGTCGTCAACATTGACGTCACGGTCATCAAGGACGAGTTTCATGGCGACACCAGCCGCATGTTCTTTGCCGGCAAGCCCGGCGTGCAGGCACAACGTCTCGCACAGATTGCGCAGGACAGTATGTGGTTGGGCATTGAGCAGCTAGCACCGGGCAGGCGTCTTGGCGATGTCGGCGCAGCGATTCAGAACTTCGTCGAGAAACATCGCTGTTCAGTCGTGCGTGAATACTGCGGGCACGGGATCGGCCGGACATTTCATGAAGACCCACAGGTCTTGCACTACGGCATGGCGGGCACGGGCCTTGAGCTGCGCGAAGGCATGACGTTGACGGTAGAACCGATGGTCAATGCTGGCAAGCGCTTCACCAAACTGTTGCCAGACGGCTGGACTGTCGTGACCAAAGATCACAGCCTGTCCGCACAATGGGAACACACGGTGCTCATCACGGAAACCGGTCATGAGATCCTGACCTTGGGCGCCACACATCGCCATAATAATCAATGAGTTATAGATCTACAGATGCTCCTGTCACCGCTGCGGACGATGCGGCCATCGGCCTCCTGCAGACCATGCTCGCCGACAGCCAGGGCGGCACGGCCCGAGCCGCTCTCGATGCTGCGAGCGAGAACCTCAAGGAACGCTTTGTTGCCGGCGAGTCGGTCATAGGACTTGTGCGCCTACGGGCGACAATTATCGATCGGTTGCTGGTTCACATCTGGCACCAGCACACCGGTGACAGCACCGATGCTGTCGCCCTCGTCGCCGTCGGCGGATACGGCCGAGGCGAATTGCACCCGTCATCGGACGTCGACATCATGTTGCTGCTGCCCGAGAATTATTCTCAGCAATGCGAGCAGCGCATCACAGAATTCGTCACCGCACTTTGGGACGTCGGTCTTGAGATCGGCCAGAGTGTCCGTACCGTCTCGCAGTGTCTTGAGCAGGCACGCAACGATCTAACCGTCGCAACGACCCTCATTGAGGCACGCTTGCTCGATGGCCCTAATGACCTGTTCGCGGCAATGCAGGCAAGCATCGCGCCGGATCGGGTCTGGTCGTCAGAGGAGTTCTTTGCCGAAAAGCGCGAGGAGCAGATCGCCCGGCATCATCGTTACGACGACACAGCGTACAAGCTCGAGCCCAATGTCAAAGGAAGTCCCGGCGGGCTGCGTGATCTGCAAATGATCGGCTGGGTTGCGAAGCGCCATTTCGGAGTCGATACGCTCGATGCGCTGGTCGAACATGATTTTCTGACACCGGCCCAGCTTGCGCGACTGCACGACTGCCAGGAATTTCTCTGGCGCGTGCGCTTTGGTTTGCACGTCCTGACCGGGCGTCGTGAAGACCGACTGCTATTCGACCACCAGATCAATCTGGCAAAGTTGCTCGGCTACGAGGACGCGAGCTACACGCTCGCCGTTGAGCAACTCATGCAACGTTATTATCGCACCGTCATGGAGTTGAGCCGACTCAACGAAATGCTGTTGCAGCTGTTTGAAGAAGCCATCCTGATGAACCCCGGGGCAACCCCGGTAGCACTAAATGAACGTTTTCAGGTCAAGAACGGGTTCCTGCAGCCGGTCAGTGAACAGGTCTTTAGCCGCGATCCCTCAGCTTTGCTGGAGTTGTTCCTCCTGCTGCAACAAGACTCTGAAATCCGCGGCGTCAGCGCCTCCACCCTTGGTTTGATCAAGCGCAACCTGTATCGGATCGACGAGGAGTTCCGGCAGAATCCGCACAACCATCGATTATTCCTGGAGATCCTGCGTGCGCCGGGAGGCGTGACACATGAACTCGGGCGCATGAATTTATACGGCGTACTCGGGCTCTACATTCCGGCGTTCGGACGCATTGTCGGTCGCATGCAATACGATTTGTTCCACGCATACACCGTCGATGAACACACCCTGTTTGTCGTCAACAATCTGCGTCGATTCATGCTGTCGCGATTCGACGATGAATTCCCCTATTGCAGTCGCATCATGCAGGCACTCGAGAAACCGGAAGTTGCCTACCTGAGTGGCTTGTTCCACGACATCGCCAAAGGACGTGGCGGCGACCATTCCGAACTTGGCGCAGTTGACGCCGAAGCATTCTGCCTCGAGCACGGCATGAGCAAATACGACGCGCGAACAGTTGCCTGGCTGGTGCGAAATCATCTGATTCTGTCAACAACAGCGCAAAAAAAAGATATAGGCGATCCGGATGTTATCAATGACTTCGCATCGCGCGTTGGCGACGAGGTGCATCTCGATTATCTCTATGTGCTGACCGTGGCCGACGTTCGCGGCACAAATCCCAAATTATGGAATTCCTGGAAAGCGAAGTTGTTTCGGGATCTGTACGAGTTGACACAACACGCGCTGCGCATTGGTCTCGAAAATCCGGTTGATCGTGATCAACTGATTCTCGAGAAGAAGGCCGGGTCCAGAGAAGCTCTGCGCAAAGCCGGGGTCAGTGATGTGCGCATCGATAAAGTGTGGCAACTGCTCAACGATGCGTATTTCCTGCGCTACCGAAGTGACGAAATTGTCTGGCATACCGAATGGCTGGCTGATTCGGACACCGAATCCGATATTGGTCTCATCGATGTGCGCCGGCAAACAGACGGCGATGGCGTTGCAGCGATTCTGTACACACCAAGGACCAAACGCACGTTCGCGCATGCTACGGCCGTACTTGACGAACTCGGCATGACCATTGTGGATGCTCGCGTTGTGCCTATCGAGAGCGGCTACAGTCTCGATACCTTCATTTTTATGGAGTTGGACAAACACATCGAAATAGATGAGTCTCGGATGAACAAGGTTCGCCGTTCACTGACGCGCGTGTTGACGGCAACTGACGAGCGCGTGGCCAATGTGACACGATCGGCGCCGCGCCAGGTTCGGATGTTCGAGACCAGGACGCGCGTCAATTTTAATCAAAACACCACGAACGGCCGTACCGTGATGGAACTCGTAACGGCGGATCGACCCGGATTGCTCAGCAAGGTCGGCCACGTATTCGTCGAACAGTGTCTCGACATTGAAAATGTGAAGATCATGACCATCGGCGAACGTGCAGAAGATGTTTTCTATATCAGTGACAGGTTCGGTGCGCCGTTGGATGATAAAGCTCAGAAACACTTGCGCGAAGAAATTATCAGGACACTCGATCCACCGAGCGGGGTCGAATAGCCTCACTAAGCAACACGATCGAATCAATTTACAAGAGCGATAAACACTATGCAGGAATTGATCGGGCTCATTGAAAGAGGATTTGAGCAAGGCGGACGGATGGCCAGCGAGGCAGAACAAAAACGCCTCGCCGATGCTGTGCAGATAGCTGTGTCGATGCTCGATTCGGGTGACGCCAGGGTTGCCGAAAAAACCGATGCCCACTGGCACGTCAACCAGTGGCTGAAGAAGGCTGTGCTGCTCAGCTTTCGGCTAACCGACAATGCGGTTATCACCGGGTCCCACAGTCGCTTCTATGACAAGGTACCCATGAAATATGCAGATTATTCCGAGCAACAGTTTGCAAAGGACGGCGTGCGTGTAGTCCCTGACGCCATCGTGCGACGCGGTGCTTTCGTTGCTCCTGACGTAGTGCTGATGCCGAGCTATGTCAATATCGGTGCATACATAGACAGCGGCACCATGGTCGACACCTGGGCGACGGTCGGCAGTTGCGCCCAGATTGGCAAGAACGTACACATTTCCGGTGGTGTCGGTGTCGGTGGCGTACTTGAGCCCGTGCAGTCCGGGCCAACGATTATCGAAGACGATTGCTTCATTGGCGCACGCTCCGAGGTGGTGGAGGGTTTTGTCGTCGAAAAGGGCTCAGTCATCTCGATGGGCGTTTTCCTGGGCCAGAGCACCCGGATTTACAATCGCGAAACCGATGAGATAAGCTACGGCCGCGTCCCCGCCGGTTCCGTTGTCGTGCCCGGTAACCTGCCGTCCCGTGACGGAAAGTACTCACTGTATTGTGCTGTCATCGTCAAGCAGGTTGACGCGCAAACCCGGGCGAAAACGAGTCTGAATGACTTGTTGCGCAACGCAGAGTAGAGGCCCGTTTAATGGCAAAAGAACCAGTGCTCACAGTTTACGGAATCAGGAGTTGCGATACGTGCCGGAGAGCACAGAAGTACCTGGCTGACCACAACATTGAATTTCGATTTCATGACCTGCGCATCGATGGTCTCGATATCCAGACGCTTGAGCGCTGGGCCGATCGAATCAGTTGGGAGACGCTCCTGAACAAACAGAGTCTCACCTGGCGCAAGATTCCTGAAGTCGACCGCGCACAAATATCGCGCAGCCGGGCGCTGGGCACAATGATCGAACTTCCAACGGTCATAAAACGCCCGGTACTCGAATGCGAACAATTTATTTCGGTCGGTTATTCCGAAAAACGCCTTGCGGATTTTATCGAGAAGATGGGCTAGCCAGGATCGCATTGGCAATAAAAGACGCCATAGGAGCCGATTTGTTACAAAGGCGGGGTGATAAGGCTCTCATATGTCGGGTGACAAACATCCCGTGTTCTTGGGTTTTTCTTCCTGGTTACACTGTTTTTTGAGATCTGATGACCAGTCCGTCAAGCATCCCTGTTAATCACCCTGCCATAGAGCTTCTGAGCGAACTGCTGCGGTGTCAATCGGTCACGCCCGATGATGCAGGTTGTCAGGACATTCTTGTCAGCCGGCTCGAACGCATCGGCTTTGTTTGCGAAACCATGCCGTTTGGCGACGTCACCAACCTTTGGGCTCGCCGCGGCGAATCAGGACCGGTGCTTTGCTTCGCAGGCCACACCGATGTGGTACCGGCCGGGCCGCAAGACGAGTGGCAAAGTGATCCTTTCGAGCCGTCTGTTCGCGACGGCCTGCTGTATGGGCGCGGCTCCGCCGATATGAAAAGCGGTCTCGCTGCAATGATCATTGCGCTGGAACAGTTTGTAGCTGAGCACCACGATCATAACGGCAGCCTTGCCATGCTGATTACCAGCGATGAGGAAGGATGTGCTCGCGAGGGCACGCTCAAGGTGGTCGAAACGCTGGTTGCAAGGAATGAAAAAATCGACTGGTGCGTGCTCGGCGAGCCATCCAGCCTGGAGACTCTGGGCGATGTAGTGCGTATTGGCCGACGCGGCTCATTGAGCGGCGTGCTCACGGTGCGTGGAATTCAGGGACATGTCGCGTTACCGCAATTCGCCGATAATCCGATTCGTCGATTTGCGCCAGTTCTGGCGGAATTACATACAATCGTCTGGGATAACGGTAACGACTCCTTTCCACCCACTAGTTTTCAGGTCGTCGATATCCAGAGCGGTGCTGGCGCCCCCAACATCACTCCTGCCGAACTGAGCGCAAACTTCAATTTCCGTTATTCGACTGAGTGGGACCATGAGCGCCTGCAGCAGAAGGTACACGAGATATTTTACGATCATGACCTTGACTACGAATTGGCTTGGCACCTGTCGGGCAAGCCGTTCCTGACGCAGCCAGGCAAACTGATCGAAGCCACCCGCACGGCGGTCAGGGAACTGACCGGATCGGACCCTGAACTATCGACGTCCGGCGGCACCTCGGACGGCCGCTTCATCTCACCTGCTGGCACAGACGTTGTTGAACTCGGCCCCCTAAACGCTTCGATCCACAAGATCGACGAACATGTCAGGGTGGACGATGTAATCAAGTTGACGGAGATGTATCGGCGTATCACCGAATTGATGCTGTTGTAGAATTGTCGTGGCGCGATTTCTTAGCTGCGGCGCAGGTTGTTCCAGATTCCGCAGCCGCCTGTCACCAGCAACCCGAGCAGAACCCAGGAAGGCATTGACAGGCCAAACAGTCGCCAGACGACCTCGGCGCATTCCCCGGACCCTTTGAAGACCATCTGCAGGGCGTCGCCGAGCGGAAAGTTTTCGAGCATGTAGTCAAGCCCGGGACCACAAGAGGGCACTTCTTCGGCCGGCAAATGCTGCAGCCAGACGTGCCAGCCAGCCACCGAGGCCCCGGTGGCCGTAACCAGTGCCAGTAATCCAGCATAGACCCTGCCTCCACATGCCGATGGGTTGTGCACAACCGCCAACAGGAAAACAAACCCCAGGCTGATCACGGCAACGCGCTGCAAAATACACAGCGGGCATGGGTCAAGCTGCATCTGATACTGCGCATAAAAAGCAAATCCCATCATGCCGGCACATACCGCCAGACCGACGAAATTCAGAATACGTTTGGATGGAATCGTCATTGAGTTTGATCGTTCGCGTTAGCTGTTGGCGGGATGGGGTTTGCCATGTCACTAAAACCTGAATTGGATGTCAAGCTGATCTTCCCAAGATATGTAGGAGGGCCTTTTTGGACACGATGTCCTTATGTCGCGACAAAATCGCCGGGAGCGATTTTGCGCAACGCCGCAGGCGTTGGCCCGAAGGGCCGAGGGCAGGACGCCCGAGTCAACCACATGGATGTGCGAGAGCGACGAGGCCCGATTCACGGTCCAGATGGCACCTCGGCGACTTTCTGTCGCAGGTAAGCCGGCATCACGTCCTGCGGCTCGACGGCCTTGCCACGGTCAAGATCTGCAGCACCCAGTGGCAACAGGAAGCGTGCTCTTGGGTACAACACGTCGACAACATCAGTGAACTTCTCCCGGTTCGCCGCGAGCAAAGCTGGATAACGTTGCCAACCGAATCCGGCCGCAACGCGCACGACATCTGGCCGGTCCGCAAGTTGCGCAATCGACGACTGTGGGTGCAGGGTTTCTGTGGCAATGGGTAAAGGCAAGTCATCGACACCGCGTCCATACACGCCCAGGTATACCTCCTGCATGTGCGCATCCTGTGCTACAACGACTTCCCCGGCGGCATGCTCCGCCAGCGCCTGCACCGCCACTGCGGCGAGCGACGAGACCGGCACTATCTTCAACCCGGATCCGAACGCGAGCCCTTGCGCAACCGATGCAGCAATCCTCATACCAACAAATGAGCCCGGCCCGTTGCCGAGCACAATCGCATCCAGGTCGCTGAGCACCACGTTCGTGTCCAGCAGCAGTGACTCAATCATCGGTATCAACAGGCGAGTATGTTCCCGCGGTTGTTCCTCGTGCCGCTCTCTGATCTCAGCACCGATCTGCAACGCGACCGAACAGGCAAGTGACGACGTATCGAGCGCCAGCAGCTTCACGCGACCGCGCCCTTTTGCTCATGTGCCGCAAGAAATCGTTCAACATCATCAATCGACGTTGTCGAGGGCATCGGATCAAAGCATCGCAGGAATGTCTTGCCGTAGTTTTTGCTTTCAATACGTGGGTCGCACAAAACGATGACACCGTAGTCATTTTGATCGCGCAACAAACGCCCGCCGCCCTGCTTCAATGACAACATGGCCTGCGGCAACTGATGCTCGGAGAAACCGTTACCACCCTGACGACGAATGAACTCCAGTCTGGCCATCATTAACGGATCCGCTGGCGAGGAAAACGGCAGCTTGTCGATTGCCACGATTGTCAGTGCCTGTCCGCGCACGTCAACGCCCTCCCAAAAGCTGCCGGTGCCCAGAAGTACGGCGTTACCAATCTCGCGAAATCGTCGCAGCAAATCATCGCGTGGTGAACTGCCCTGGACCAGGAGCTTGCGACCCGACAGTCTGGCCTTATGGGAGCGAAACCACTTTTTCGCAAGATTCAGAGCCCGGTGACTGGTAAACAGACAGAACACACCACCGGTTGTCATCTTCAATAGTGGCGCGACGGCCTCCAACACCTCCCCCGTATGGTTTGCATCAGATGGTTGGGGCAGATGTGGCGGTAGATACACCAGTCCGTTTTCCGCGACGGGATAAGGGCTCGGAAATGTCAGGCCGGTCACATCACCGAGGCCGATGCGCGCAGTGAAGTGCGAGAAGTCCTCGCCGATAGCCAGCGTTGCCGACGTGAATACCCAGGCCTGGTTACTGTTATTAATAAGCCCATACAGAGTTGCCGAAACATCGAGTGGCGTGATGTTGAATCGAATACTGCGAGGATTCACTTCCAGCCACCGTAAACCATCCCACGAGTCATCGCTGGCTAGCAGCGACAGTCTCTCCATCGCTCCGACCAGTCGCTCGTGCAGCTTCTCTATCTCGATCGATGCGTCGGCGAGCGTGGCGATAGCCTGCTGCAATTCAGCCATGGCCGATCGCAGCGCATCCAGCGGCTCTTGCACGTCGGCCATCACGGCAGACAACTGATGCTGACCCTCGGTCCGCGGCGCCTCGGCACGCAAGACTCGAATAGCGGTTTGCAGTTTATCGACGCGGCGCTGCAACTCTGCCTGACGATACGGCATTGTAGCGATGCGAATTTCGTCAACCATGCGCTCGAGTTCACGGCTGCCCAGCACAACACCAAAGAACTGCACGGCGAGGTCGGGAATCTGGTGCGCCTCGTCGAGAATAATAGCTTCAGCCCCGGGCAGAAATTCGACGAAACCATCCTCTTTCATCGCCAGATCGGCAAGCAGCAGATGATGATTTACGACGACAAGATCCGCTTCCTGAGCCGCACGTCGAGCTTTGACGACATGACACTGTGAGTACTGCGGGCATTTCTGTCCCAGGCAATTGTCAGCAGTCGATGTAACGATCGGCCAGACCGTGGATTCTTCAACGACTTCGACCAGCTCGGCCCGATCGCCGCTACTGGTTCGATGACGCCATTCCCGAACGGCAGTCAGATCGTCAGCAATTGAGGCTGCAACGTCGCTGGTCTGATCGAGTCGCTGCAAACACAAATAGTTGGCACGGCCCTTGAGCAGAGCCGTCGTAATCGGCCTCCCAACGGCTTTGCTGATTAGCGGCAGATCGCGGTGATACAGCTGGTCTTGCAGCGCTTTGGTGCCGGTACTGATGATCGTCTTGCGACCACTCAGCAGCGCCGGCAGCAGGTAGGCGAAGGTCTTGCCCGTACCGGTACCTGCCTCGATGACCAGCTTGTCGAGGTTTGCAATCGTCTCTGCAACGGCCTCGGCCATCCACGCCTGACCTGCCCTGGGCTGAAACCCGGGCAATAGTTTTTTCAGCGGGCTTTGCTCCCCAAAAAATTCGGTCAGGTCGGTCACGGCGCAAAGGTTACACGGTTCTGGCGTGATTGGCAGTTACGACATCAGCACGGTTTGTGAAGAAATGGGGAGAGGAAAAGGGGACAGACCGTTGCATCGATACTGCAGACTTCCGTCCGATGGGTATAATGTCGTCGCTTCAGGCGGTTATTTCCAAGAACCTCACACGCAAGTGACATTTAGAGATCCTGTTATGACAACGAGCCTGCCAGCCCTGAAAAATTGGGTGGACGAAGTCGCAAGCCTAACGCAACCAGACGAGATCCACTGGTGCACCGGAAGCGAAGCCGAATACCAGCAGCTGATCGAACAAATGACGGTGGACGGCACGCTATCGGCATTGAACCGGGACGAATATCCGAATTGCTACCTGCATTTATCCGATCCCGATGACGTCGCACGAGTTGAGCATCTGACCTTCATCTGCACCGACAACGAAGACGACACGGGCCCGAATAATAACTGGATGCATGTCACCGAAGGACACGCCCGGATCGACGCACTGTTCGAGGGCGCCATGCGCGGTCGGACCCTGTATGTCATCCCGTATTGCATGGGGCCGATCGATTCGCCCTACTCGCGTTGTGGAGTCGAAATCACCGATAGCGCCTACGTTGTCGCCAACATGAAGTTGATGACCAGAATGGGTGCGGCCGCACTGGAACGCATCGAGGCCAAAGGCAGGTTCATCAAAGGACTGCATTCGACTGGCGATCTGGATCCAGAGCGTCGCTTTGTCATGCACTTTCCAGACGAACTGACGATTAAGAGCTTCGGGTCTGGATACGGTGGCAACGCGTTGC